>Ga0315273_10004568_pt1 | contig 16959 bp, 19 predicted proteins | sample YL17G02_0_MG_FD_205753 | JGI IMG/M metagenome (GOLD analysis project Ga0315273, IMG submission 205753) | Sediment microbial communities from Yellowstone Lake, YNP, Wyoming, USA - YL17G02_0 | ecosystem: Environmental > Aquatic > Freshwater > Lake > Sediment | place: USA: Wyoming | collected... | reverse complement strand
AGTGCATACAACGATACCGTTGCGAGCCTGCATTTGTTTTCCCTGCCTTATTCTGGCGGGTCGTCGAGTGGCAATGGGGACACTTTTTCATACTCCCATTTTAGCCCATTCTTTTAGACACTCCCCCGTTCACTGATTTTGTCCACCAGCCAGCCCGCCGCGAAGGACGCTGCGATGATTGCCATTCCACGTGCAGAGTTTACCCAGCCGATCTGCTCCACGTTCAACGAGCCGACCTTGGATAGATATATTGGGAACAACTCACCGACCAGATTGTAGGAAGTATCGCCCACGACGTCGGTGACCCAGATCCATGTCAAAATTCCGCCTGAAAATAAAAGCGCAAATATCCCCTTGATCTGTATTTTGAAATCTGAAAATTTTGGTAATTCAGTTCCCATTTTCTCAAAGGGTTCGCGGATCGCCATCCATATTCGCAGTAGTGTTGCGCTGAGATAAAAAGAAAAAGCGACACCCATCATTGGCTTGAAGCCATAGCGATATGCGAGAAAGCCAGCCAGTGCAGGACCGATCACCGTGACGGTCATATAAATGCTGGAGGTTAATCCATAGACCCGGCCGCGCTGGGATTCATCCGATTGTTCGGAAATATACACATTGAAACTCGGCCCAACCACTGAGTTGGAAACAAACTCCACGCTTAAGCCGAGTAGTATCCATTCCCAACTGGGCGCGATGCTAAAGATGAAATAACCGAATACGGCCACCGAACTGCCGACTGCGATCACACGCAAACGGCCGATCGTATCTGAGAGAGCCAGCCGCCGAAGATTTGCAGGACCATCGGCACGAGCGAAGCGAGCGTATAGATCAGTCCCACCTGTGCCACGCCTTCGCCCAGATCAAGCATATATAACGACAAAGTGCTGAAAGCCATTTGCCCCGCAATGTTGGCAAGCACCATGCCTGCGAGGAACCAGCGGATATTGGTATTAAGCAGGGGTTTATTTTCCATAATGGCCCGACTATACAGGTATAATTTTATTATGATTTATCTTGATTACGCCGCCACCCGCTCCATTGATAAATGCCTGTTTGGCATGCGGAAAATCGCTCATGATGTCACTCCTTATTTGAAAAGAGTGTGACTAAAATCAGTTGGTAGCATGTTGGGTGGAAACAAGGAGTTGAAAGAAAGGCGACAATCTGGGATGATTGGTTTGCACAAAACATTCTTCTCAGGAGGTACGCCATGACTTTCAACTCCAGCCAAATGATACCCCAACTGCGGGAAGATTTCGAGCGCTTGCTGGCGTTCGTAACCGGACCGCAGGCACAGACAGCGACGATGGACCAAATGGAGCGAAATTTGTTTCGACAAGTGTTGCATATGGGATACCAGTTATTGCGGTTGTTTGTCCTGAAACGAGTGGAAGCCGAGTCGCATGCACCGCTGGTGAAAAGTAACAAGACGGTATTGCGGTACCATTCACAAAAGGCGAGAGATTACTTCTCGATCTTTGGCAAACTGAAGTTTGAGCGCGCCTACTTCTATGCCTGGGGAGGAAGCGGGCAATGTCCGCTGGATGAGGCGTTGAGCCTGCCGGAGCGTTGCTATTCCGATCTGCTGATGGAAAGCGCCGAATTACTGGGAGTGGAAGAAGCGTACAGCAAAGGGCTGCGTGTGGTGGCGCGGCTGTTGGGGTTGAACTTGTCCGAATTGGTCATGGAGACTGGGGTGGCGGAACATAGCCAAACCGTCAAAGCGTACTACAACCAAAAGGAAACGTTCCCCAGTGCAGAGGAAGGCCCGATCCTGGTTGCCCAAGCGGATGGCAAGGGTGTGCCCTTGGTGCGTCGTGAGTTGGATTTGAAGGTGCGACGCGGCAAAGGGGACAAGAAAACGCAGAAAAAAGAGGCGATTGCCACTGAAGTGTACACGATCGATCCCTATTTCCGCACTCCGCAGGAGGTGCTCAACGCCCTGTTCAAAAAAGGTGAGCCTCATGCGAAACGTCCGGCTCCCCAGCACAAGCAAATCTTCGCCAGTTTGAAAGGCAAAGAACAGGCCATCAAACGTCTGGCAACATGGGTGCAACACCGAGAAGGCAAACACATCTGCCAACGCGTGGCGCTCACTGATGGCGCAGAGCCTTTGCAAAAGCAGATGTTGGCCTGCTTGCCAGGATTTCCCCTCGTTCTGGACATCATCCATGCCATGACGTATCTTTGGAAAGCGGGCACGGCCCTCTATGGGGAAACCGACCCTTATCGTACGGAATGGGTTGAAGCGCAAGCGCTCCAACTCTTGTCCAGCCACACCGATCAAGTCATTCAATTATTGGAAGACAAGGCCGACGCACTCGCTCACAACAGTCAAGCCGCCAAGTCATTGCGCGGAGTGGCCAGTTATTTTCGACGGAATCTACCCTATATGGACTATGCTGAATACTTGCGTCGAGGTTGGCCAATCGTTACAGGCGTGATCGAAGGGACTTGCCGTCATCTTGTCAAAGATCGGATGGAATTGTCAGGCATGCGTTGGACGATTGCTGGCGCAGGAGCATTGTTGGCTTTGCGCGCCGTGAACGAGAACGGTGACTGGGAAGATTTTCACGCGTTCCGTCATGCCCGATGCCATCGAGAACTGTATGGCACACCGCTCAAGACCAATTGGCTGGAACAGGTGGAACGACTTGAAATCAACTGATTTTAGTCACACTCATTTGAAAAGACCATTGAATATCCATATTAATTGTTTGAGTAAAACAGGGTTGAGCGCTCTGAATTCTTTCCAGTGGGCCGAAATAGTGAGCAGGAAACTGACGAAAAAAGTGTATACGCAAAGACCAATGCCCAGAATTGTCAATGAAAACCTGGCAACACGATGGCCTTGAAGTAGGTAGAGTCCCTGCCAGAAACCAATCACGGCCAGAAGAGATAGCATAGGAGCCAGGTCCAGAAGGTAGCGCATTGTGGTGAAGAAAAAAGACTGCTGGGCGATGAAGGTCAAAAGTATTGAGCCTGCCAGGGAGATGGAAATCCATTGAGAATCTTTTTTCGTGCGAAAGCCTGCGATGAAAGCAAAGATCACAAACGGGCTTCCTATGAAAATGCCCGTGATATATTCCATGTAACAGTCCATGCATGAGAGGGACATTTCAGATCCAAGCAATGATGCAACTCGGCGAGTTGGCCAGATGAACGGAAATGAGTTACTTCTTCTTTCAAAAGGGTTGAAGAGAGTTTTAAATAGATTGGGCGGAATGTATGCGAATGAAAAAGTTTTGTCAATGGATTCGTAGAGATTGTAAGCAGTCAGTTGATAGCGCAGGCCGAATTCGGTGACAGAGCCAAAGCGCGCATAGTTGTAGCACGCATAACCGACTGCTCCGAGGAGTAATGGCAGGGCTATGGCAAGGATGAAAGTGAAGGCTTTGGAGCGCTGGGTTTTTATTGCCCAAATGAGGGTAGTGAGCGCGAGAAATGCGATTGGCAGGATCAGGGTTGTGCGTGAACCCACTGCAAATGCGAAAAATATGCCTGCAAGTGAGAGACGGGCAATGGATGGTTTGTTGAATGCGGTGAATAACCAGTACAACCCGCCAATTAGGAAAAATTGTCCGCTTGCTATGGCGGCTTCATAGATGCGCGCGTCGAGCAGAATGAAGAGCATAGGGTTGACCAAACCTGTGAAGGCAATGCCCAGCAGGATTGCCCAGCGCGGCGTTTCGGGGTAATAATTTTTCCATAGCTCAAGGATGAGTAAAGCTAGGAAGAGGAATGTCCCTGTGGTGAAAACGAAGGTAAGAATGTTATCGCCGATTTCGTTCGCATAAAATGGTTTGGTGAGGGATAGTAGAAGCGCAGGCGCGGGCCCCCAATATAGATAGTATTTGCCCTCGTACAATGTCACATCCAAAGGGAAGGGAATACCTTCGCGATTGCCTGGTTCATAGGGGTTTTCAAGCATAAGTAGCGCGGGATCTGGTTCCACCTCCAGTGCAAGTTGACCGTGACTGAAAGAGGTTGCAAGCCGGTCAAAATAATTTATGGATTTAGGCCATATATTCCACAGACCAAAGCTGATACACCAAATGTAGATGAGTATAATGCACAGCGTCAGTGCCCCGGATGCGAGATAAAGTTGTCCCGTTCGTGTGTTGAAGATGCGCCCCATGAAATTATCTTCGCCATAAAACATGGAAACGACGATAATAATGATGCCAAGAAAGAATAGAATATATCGCCTGAGTCCCCACGCCGGGTCATTATCCACTCCAAGTTGATTTGCAAAAAACATGAGGCCAGCGATGGCAATTCCCAGTAGCGCGCCGGCAATATTTTTCCAACCTCTTTTCATGGCATTATTCTATCATTAGTGGAAATTGTTTGCTATAACTCTTATTATGATTTATCTTGATTACGCCGCCGCTCATCCATTGAAAAATAGCTGCTTGATGCGTGGAAAACCGGTTATGATGTCACCTTTTATTTGAAAAGGCTATTGAATGTATATATTAATTGTTTGAGTAAAACAGGGTTGAGCGCTCTGAATTCTTTCCAGTGAGCCGAAATAGTGAGCAGGAAACTGACGATAAAAGTGTATATGCAAAGGCCAACGCCCAGAGTCGTCAATGACAACCTGGCAACACGATGGGCTTGAAGTAGGTAGAGTCCCTGCCAGAAGCCAATCACGGCCAGAAGGGCCAGCATCGGTATCAGGTCCAGAAGGTAGCGCATTGTAGTGAAGAAAAAAAACTGCATGGCAAGAAAGATCAAAAGTGTCGAACCTGCCAGGGAGATGAAAATCCATTGGATATCTTTCTTTTGGCGAAATCCCGCGATGAGTGCAAAGATCACAAATGGGCTTCCGATGAGAATGCCTGTGATATATTCTGCCAACTGGGATGAGTAGAACTTCGGATAATTACCTTCAAGCCATGGTGGTAACCCAATTGGGCGAGTTGGCCAGATGAAGGGAAAAGAGTTGTTTCTACTTTCAAAGGGATTGAGAAGAGTTTTGAATAGATTGGGTGGAATGTATGCGAATGAAAAAGTTTCATCAATGGATTCGTAGAGGTTGTAAGTAGTCAGTGCATAGCGAAAGCCGAATTCGGTGACAGAGTCAAAGCGCGCATAGTTGTAGCACGCATAACCGACTGCTCCGAGGAGTAATGGCAGGGTTATGGCGAGAATGAAAGTGAAGGCTTTGGCGCGCTGAGATTTTATTGCCCAAATGAGGGTAATGAACGTGAGAAATGCTATTGGCAAGATCAGGGTCATGCGTGAACCCACTGCAAATGCAAAAAAAATGCCCGCAAGTGAGAGACGGGCAATGGATGGTCTGTTGAATGCGGTGAATAACCAGTACAACCCGCCAACCAGGAAAAATTGTCCGCTTACGATGGCGGCTTCATAGATGCGCGCGTCGAGCAGAACGAAGAGCATGGGGTTGACCAGACCTGTGAATGCAATGCCCAGCAGGATTGCCCAGCGCGGTGTTTCGGGGTAATAATTTTTCCATAGTTCAAGGATGAGTAAGGCCAGGAAGAGGAATGTACCTGTGGTGAAAATGAAGGTGGGGATGTTGTCGCCGAGGTCAGGTGCATAAAATGGTTTGATGAGTGATAGTAGAAGCGCAGGCGCGGGCCCCCAGTACAGATAGTATTTGCCCTCGTACAATGTCACATCCAAAGGAAAGGGAATACCTTCGCGATTGCTTGGTTCATAGAGGTTCCCAAGCACAAGTAGCGCGGGATCTGGCTCCACCTCCAGTGCAAGTCGACCGTGACTGAAAGAGATTGCAAGCAGGTCATAATAATTGGTGGATTCAGGCCAGATATTCCACAGGCCAAAGGTAATACACCAAATGTAGACGAGGATAATGAACAGGGCCAAAACCTCGGATGCGAGATAAAGTTGTCCCGTTTGTGTGTTGAAGATACGGCCAATGAAATTATCTTCGCGGTAAAGTATGGAGACGATGATAATGATTATGCCAAAAAAGAACAGAATATATCGCCTTAGGCCCCACGCCGGGTCATTATCCACTCCAAGTTGATTTGCAAAAAACATAACGCCAACGATGGTAATTCCCAGTAGCGCGCCGGCAATATTTTTCCAACCTCGTTTCATAGTGTTATTTTATCATTAGTGGAAATTGTTTGCTATAATCACTGCTATGGTTTACTTGGACTATGCCGCCACCACGCCTGTGGACTTACGCGTTTATGACGCGATGAAACCGTATTTCTCCGAATCCTTCGGGAACCCTTCATCTGTTCACCGTTATGGACAGCGGGCCGAGGCCGCTCTCGATTCCGCGCGTGAGACGGTTGCTTCTGTTCTTCATTGCCGCACGGATGAGATCGTCTTCACCTCCTGTGGCTCTGAATCGGACAATCTCGCTTTGCGCGGCGCTTCGGTTGCGAGGCGGAACGAGACGGGTGCAAACTGGATTCTGGTTGCGCGTACCGAGCATCCTGCCATTACCAAAACTGCCGAGCAACTCGAAAAATATTATGGCTTTCAAATCGAGTGGTTGGACGTGGATAAGTTTGGTATGGTCACCGCTGATGCTGTAGAAAAAGCGATTTGCGATAAAACAGCGCTGGTCTCGGTGATGTATGCAAACAACGAAATTGGCACGATTAACCCTATTAAAGAGATTGCTGAGATTTGTGATCAACATGGCATGTTATTTCACACCGATGCAGTTCAGGCTGCTGCGTATTTAGATGTAAATGTCGAAAAACTAGGCGTGGACTTAATGTCCCTTGGTGGACATAAATTTTATGGACCAAAAGGCGTAGGCGCTTTATATGTCCGCAAGGGGACGGGGCTTGTGCCGCATCTGACAGGCGGGGGGCAGGAGTTTGGTCTGCGTGCAGGCACACAGAATGTGCCGTACATTGTCGGTTTTGCGGAGGCATTGCGCCTTACGGTGGAAGAACGCGAGCAGAGAATTGCACACGTCGAACCTTTGCGCGACCGTATTATTGGCAATGTACTGGAATCAATCCCCGATTCACAATTGACCGGTCATCTTGAATCTCGTTTACCACAACATGCCAGTTTTGTCTTCAAAGATGTGGATGGTAATTTGCTGTTAACCTTGCTCGACGCGGCAGGCTTTGCCTGCTCGTCAGGGTCCGCGTGTAAGACGGGGAATCCCGAACCGAGTGATGTGATGAATGCAATTGGTCTGTCGCGTGAGTGGGGGCTTGGTTCTTTGCGCGTGACTCTAGGATCGCGCACAACTCCTGATGATGTCGAAAATTTTATAACCATATTGCCTGGTCTTGTTGAAAAGGCGAGAAAGTTAGCCGGATAATAGTGATGCCTAAAGTTGTTGTTGCCATGTCTGGAGGTGTAGATTCGTCTGTGGCCGCGGCTTTGCTCAAACAGCAAGGCTATAAAGTTGTTGGCATGATGCTGCGACTGTGGTCAGAGCCTGGCAGGGAAGAGTCCAACCGTTGTTGCACGCCGGATTCGATGGCACAGGCGCGGCGTGTGGCCGCGTTGCTGGATATTCCATTTTATGTTGTGGATGCAAAGGATGTCTTTCGTAATACGGTGGTGGAATACTTCTTTGAGGGCTATGCTTCTGGTGACACGCCAAACCCGTGTTTGATCTGTAATAAAAAGATACGCTGGGAGTTTTTGCTTAATCACGCGCTGGCATTAGGTGCCGAGTTTATGGCTACGGGGCATTACGCCAGAAAGATGAACGCTTCGCGTGAAGGCGGAAGGATAAAGTTGTTAAGGGCAGTTGATTCTTCCAAAGATCAATCGTATGTTTTGCATGTTTTGGATCAAGAGAAATTGAAACATGCCTTATTTCCAGTGGGCGATTATCCTAAATCAGAAATTCGTCAAATCGCTGAGTCTTTTGGATTGCCGACCGCCTCGCGCGCGGATTCGCAGGATCTGTGTTTTCTGGCGGGTGATGATTATCGAAATTTCATTCAACGCAATGCGGAATGGATGTTGAAGCCCGGCGAGATCGCGACGCGCGCTGGCAGGGTGGTGGGTCGGCATAATGGACTTGCCAACTATACAATCGGACAAAGAAAGGGGCTGGGAGTGGCTTCGTCTGTACCGCTTTATGTGATTGCAAAAAACGCAGCCAGCAACATGCTCATCGTTGGCACACAAGCCGAATTGGGCGTGGGGGAGTTGACTGCGCGCGATGTCAATTGGCTGGCGGGCGATGCACCGCAAGGATCGTTTCGTGCACAGGTCAAAATTCGTTATACCGCCAGGGAGGCTGATGCGCTGGTCATTCCATTAAATGGGAATCAGGTGAAGGTCCGGTTTGATGCGCCTCAAAGAGACTTCACAGCCGGTCAAGCGGCGGTGTTCTACATCGAAGAAGAAGTCATCGGCGGTGGAATTATCATCCAGTAGCTGCGTGTAGTCAAAACAGGGCAATAGTTTATTATGACCATTCCTTCACTTCTCTTTGGACTTGTTATTGCCAGCCTATACGGCGCGCTCTTTCATCTGGTGCGTGGTGGCGGCCCGGCACGATTGTTTTTGTTTATGACGTTATCGTGGCTGGGATTCGCGCTGGGTCATATCATTGGTAATTGGCGTGGATGGATCCTTTTCCCTGTGGGGTCGTTAAATTTTGGCGCGGCCACCATTGGAAGTATCTTGTTGTTCGCTTTGAGCCTGATCAAATTCCGCCGCCTGATAAAGAGGGATGACGCGGTATAATCCCGCTTTGTTGTTTATTCCACCTAATGAGAGAAAAATGGAAACCATAAAATTTCTGATTGATCTGTTTTTGCACCTGGATGAATATATGAGCCAGGTCATTACCCAATACGGTGTTTGGACCTATGGGTTGTTGTTTTTTGTTATCTTCATGGAGACGGGCTTTGTTGTAACGCCTTTTCTTCCGGGCGATTCACTTTTATTCGCGGCTGGCACATTCGCCGCGCTCGGTTCCTTGAATATTTGGTTATTGATCGGCTTGTTGATCGTTGCCGCGGTGGGCGGTGACACCGTTAACTATTGGATCGGCCATAAACTTGGCGACCGCGCCTACAATACCAAATGGATCAAGAAGGAATATCTTGACCGCACACATGCCTTCTTTGAAAAACATGGCGGTAAGACGATCGTGCTGGCGCGCTTTGTTCCGATTGTCCGCACCTTTGCGCCGTTCGTGGCCGGCATGGGACGCATGTCCTATAGCTATTTCTTTTCCTACAATGTCGTCGGCGGTATTGTCTGGGTATTGCTCTTCACCCTGGCAGGCTTCTTTTTTGGCAAGGTTCCATTTGTCCAAAAGAACTTCGAGTTCGTGATCATTGCCATTATCCTGATCTCAGTTCTCCCCGCGGTTTGGGAGGTGTTGAAGGCCAGGCGTGAAGTAAAACAAGCTGAAAGCAAATAAGGTGACAAGGCAGGCGGGTGAAAGCCCGCCTGTTTTTTATGAAATGGCTGACTATTCTATTTATTGTTTTTATAATCGCTGTTATTGTTCTTGCTAATAACGGCAAACTCGGCTCATTGCATTTTATTTATGATTTTCCGAATGGCGATAAAGCCGGACATTTTATCTTGTTTGGGATATTGACTTTTCTGCTCGACCTGACTTTCTTCCAGACGCTCCCTCACGTGGACCGAAAACGGGTTGCCATTTTGATTGGCCTTATCCTTACCCTTTTAATCGGTCTCGAAGAGTTTTCCCAGAAATTCATTCCTGGACGTACTTACAGTCTTTTTGACCTGCTTGCCAGTTATACCGGGGTATCTTTCTTTTCGTGGCTGGCTTTGAAAATAAAGAAGAAACTATCATTTGCGAAATGAGAAATGATGGCGATGTGGGCGGGATCATTGTGTAGAGTATAAATTCAAGCCGTAGCAACTTTTACCCGCTAAGTAGAGAAAATTGGCAAAATGAAAAAAACACCCCAAGATTTTGGAGTGTTTTTGCATTGAACATTTCAATATATGTTCAGGAGCATTTGCTCTATTTTTACTGTAGTAATTCTTGTTCCGCCAACATAGTATTTCTGGCGCATCGACAATCTGGGATGTTATCCGTTCTGGTATTTGCTACGGATATTTGCACCAGATAACAGGCCACCCAATAAAAGGCAGAAACAGCGAGGTTATGTTGTTGGGAAGGATTGCCTATCTGCCGATCAACGTGAATACGAAGTAACCGATGGCAAAAATGCCCTCAAGGATCGGAGCTACGGTTGCAACGGTATCAACTTTTACAAAGGTTCTCGTCGCGACACACAGGAAGTACAACCACATGCACCAACTAGAAAGGGTCTTAGGTAGTTTCATTTCAATTTCTCCTTTGGATTTAGATTTGGCCTGGCCGGACTGTTAGGCCTGCTTGATAAAACTGTCCCGAAGTATGGGTTCCGATGAAGGACGGCAAAATCCTACACGTATCTAAGTGAAGAAACAAACTGATTCATTGCCGGTCTGTTGTGAATGAGCCTCAACTAAAAACTTAACGACGCTGCGCCTGAAACCAGGTACTCGACTGCATTGGCGGCAGTGACAATCTTGGCTCCTTCCACCAGATCCTTGTCGGTGATGCCGCGCGGTTTTGCACAGGCTCCACAGACCCAGATCTGCCCGCCGTTGCTGACAAACGACTTCATAACCTCCTGCAATGGTTGGAAACCTTCTTTTTGTATATTGTCTGCGTAGCCGCGGGTGGCATTCCACACTCCATCGATAGTCAGCAACACCACCGCCTCCTGGTCGGCGGAAGCCGCCACATTCCCGACCACAAACGCCAGTGTGGCGCGTTCAGGGTCCTCTTTTCCATGCGTACAATTGATCATTAGCTTTGCCATTTTAAAATCTCCTTTTTATAAATTGATTATTTTTTCTTGACGAAGAAGCGCAGGTCCGGCTTCCCGTCATTGACAACTTTCAAAAGCGCGTTCCCCGAGAGGCGACTCCACGCTTCGATATCAGCTCTGGCAGTAGAATCGTCAACGCGCACTTCCAACACCTGTCCGCTTTGCATTTCGCGTAGTTTGGATTTAATCATCGGGGTTAAAACAGCACAGGTTGAGCCAGTTTCATCGGTCTCACTATGGAACTCCAACAATTCGTCTCGAATGGGGTCCTGCTCCTCACTTTCTGCCGCATCTACGATGCCGGCCTGATCGTTCATCCTGACCGGCTGGAAACCGCTGCACAGTAACCACAACTGTTCTACACGGCCTTCCTTTAGCTTGCAATACAGCTGCTGTTCGATCCTATGCCAGTCTCCATGATCTAGAAGTAGAAGACGGTAGAAGATCCCGAGTTTCTTCCCAACCCAATTAACCCGACTCGACTCAACCTTGAAATCGGTGCAGTCGTTGAACCAGGACTTATACTTGGCTGCCAAGGCGGCCGCGTCCTTCAGAGTCACCAAGCCTGAGGGGAGGAGCAAGCGGCTCATGATCTTCGGTTGGCAAAACTGCTCCAGCTGGTCTAAGGTTCCTTCCGTGATGGTCTGGATCCAATCTTCTCCCAGCTGTTGCACATGCAACATCTCACCTTGTTCGTTGTTCATACTCTTTTTTTCATCTCCTTTCATATAAAATTAAGACTAACTTGGTATGATTATCGTGCAAAATGGCCTAATGTAGGTATCCCTTATAGGTACACAAAGGGATACAAAAAAGGAAGCAAAATGGGAAGCTTTGAATTAAGCGACATGCAATCGTTTGGTGGATGGATCCAGAGCCGCCGTCAGGCAATGAATCTGACCCGTGCTGTACTGGCAGAAAAAGTCGGCTGTGCAGTTGTCACGATCAAGAAGATTGAGCGGGATGAACGCAAGCCATCACGTCAGATGGCAGAATTACTGGCCGAGCATCTGCTGATTCCGCGTATTGATCGAGATGTATTCATGCGGATGGCCCGCGAAATATATGGAAACCCTGCCGACTCAGCGGAAGAATCGCTACGTATCCCCGCTTTCTTACAGCAGGATACTCGCACTCCTTATCTATCGAAAGTAAATTTTGTAGAACGTCACAAGGAATTATCTCGTCTCGAGGCCGGCTTGCATCAGGCTTTAGCCGGAAACGCCATGCCGGTGTTCCTCGTGGGAGATGCAGGCAGCGGGAAAACCACCCTGATGCGGAAATTCGCGCGTATTGCACAGGAAGCCCACCTCGATCTGCTTGTGGCCGGCGGTCAATGCAATGCACAAACTGGTCCAGGCGATCCATTCCGACCGTTTCGGGACATCTTGGGAATATTGACGGGCGATCTTGAGATTGATTGGACTGTTGGGATGCTCAACCGGGACCAAGCTCTTCAGATCTGGGCATCGATTCCCAATGTTATCCAGGCAATTACAACATCTGGCCCCCATCTGTTTGACGCTCTTCTTCCCGTTGCTCCACTAGTTCGTCGCATCGCGCCTTACCTGGGCACACATACGGGATGGTTTGACCGGTTTCAGGCATCTGCTTATGCAGAGCCATCCAAACGTTCGGGCTTGGAACAGAGCCAAGTATTGGAAGAGCTAACCCAGGTGTTCCGAACTGTTGCACGCCAAAATCCCTTGCTCCTGATCTTGGATGATCTCCAATGGGCGGATGATGCTTCTCTGAATCTCCTGTTTCACCTCAGTCGGCGCCTATCCGGCAGCCGAGTCTTGCTTTTGTGCTCTTATCGGACAGGCGAAAAGATCAAGGGGCAGCAGATCATGCAGCCTGATACAAACGAGGCTCAAACACCCGAAAAACTGATCCTCGAATTAGCCCGTCAGTACGGTGATATTCAGATCAGGCTGGACGCTGCCAGTCGCTCCGAAGGAAGAGCTTTTATCGACGCCATCTTGGACTTGGAGCCCAATCGACTTGGAGAGGCTTTTCGGGAAGATCTGTATCTGCACACACGTGGCCATCCATTATTCACGACAGAGCTGCTCCAGAGCATGCGTCAAAACCACAACCTCACACTCGATGCCGGTGGTTACTGGGTGGAAAACACGTCTTCCCCTCCTGCCCCACCGCCAGCTCGGGTGGAGGCAGTCATCGAGCAAAGGTTGGCAGGCTTGGATTCCCTGCAAAGAGAACTGCTCGACATCGCCAGCGTGGAAGGCGAAGGGTTTACTGCCGAAATTATTGCCAATATCCTCGGGCTCGATTTGGCCGCAGTCTTAAAGTCCTTCACTCATGACCTTGGACAACAACATCATATGATCCAGGAACAGGGACAGCTCCATGTCCGATCGTTGAGCTTGAATCGCTTTCAATTTCATCACATGCTGATCCAGGAATACCTTTATAGCCGGCTCATACCCGGTGAGAGACGTCGTTTGCATCGCAGGGTTGCAGAAGAACTGGGGGAGATCTTGTCTGAACCAGAACGCGAGGGAATAGTTCACGCAGAATACCTGGATGCGTTTGGTCCCGCATTACTGCACCATTCCTGGCTGGGCGAGGAATGGATAAAGGCCGCGGTGTATGCCCATGATCTGGGAAAGAGGGCCAGGCAGCGCTATGCTATGCGCGAAGCAATTGCCTACTACGAACAGGCATTGCGTGCGCTGGATTACCAGACCGAACCTAAAGACGAATTGGTTTTTGATGTGCTTCTGAGTTGGGAGGAGGCGGCATTCAATTTCAAACCATACGAGGATCAACTAAAGCGATTATCCCGGGCAGAGGAAATCGCCCGAAATCTTCACGACAAAACGCGGCTGATCCAGGCACTGCACTGGACTGCGAATGTGCTCCTTGCCGAGGGACGTTGGACCCAAGCGGGACCCGCATTGACGGAATCCCTCTCCCTGGCAGAAGAATTGGGGAATGAACAACTCTCTGTCCGTCCAATCTATTTCAAAGCGCTGATGACCACTTTCGCCAATCCTACAGAAGCGCTGAAGTGGATTGCTCTCGCCGAAGAATTGTCCAGCAAGCATAACGATTTGCAATTCGAAGCACTCGCATTGGCAACCGAAGGGCAGGTACGTGCACAATTGGGTGAGTTTGACCGCTCCCTGCAGGTGATCGAACGCGCCCACCAGGTCTCAAATCGTCTGGACTCACCCCTGCTCGAATCGGACGTGGATCTTCTTGCTGCCTGGGCATATCTTTTTATGGGGAATCGGGAGCAGGCTTTGGAATTTGGCCAGCAGAGTGTGGAAAGGGCAATTGCTACAGATAACATGGATTGTATCTGTAATGGGCTGGCTTGCATCGGCTATGTCAACCTGGAGTTGGGTAGAATACCTGAAGCCGCTTCTGCGTTTGAAAAAGGAATCGAACGCTCTGATATTTCCGGTGCAATGATTCCCAAGCTCAATGGGCAGGCCGGCCTGGCAGTGACCCGATTCATGACCGGTCATCCGGACGCAATAAAAGATCTTGAAGAGGTCCTTGTCAACATGCGACTTTATAACAACCTTGTTGGAGTCGCAAGCGCCAATCTTTTGTTGGGCACTTGTTTGATTCAACTTGGTGAGTTTGAGCGTGCTTCAAATAATCTGAATCAAGCTATTGACTTTTATCGCCAATCCCAGATGTACCCATCTTTAACAAAGGCGTTACGATTCATGGCAGAATTAATGGACAGACAGGGCCACAGTTCTAAGGCACAAGCATACAGAGCGGAAGCAGATCGTTCGGTTCAATTTCGGTAAACATCCACTAGTAGTGGCTTCAGATAAATCCATCGGAGTCCTCAGACTTTTGCTCTACTATCAATTGCCCTTAAATCTCCAACAGGCAAGAAGTTCACTATAGCATCTATTTATATGACAACAGGACAGGCAAGTACCTGTCCTGTTTTATTTATTTTGGTGCTCCCAAACCAACAGGTTTCTTTATGAATTCTTGACCCTTTTCCCATCCTCCTTGTCCCCTTTTTGACCGACAACATCATACAATGAGTCCGGTTGGAGGTTCACATGAACGATTTGATTTATATCGGACTCACCCTGTTATTCTTCGCCATCACCTTTGGATTGATCAAAGTTTGCGAACGGCTGATGGAAGACAAATCATGAACACACTTTATCTGGTATCGGGCGTGATTGTCCTGATTCTGTTTGTCTATCTCGTTTTGGCTTTACTTAAACCGGAATGGTTCGGATGAACCTTTTTAACTGGCTTCAATTGACAATTTACCTGGTGACGTTGATCCTGCTTGCCAAACCGCTGGGAACGTATATGGAGCGCGTCTATCAAGGGGAACGCGTCTTTCTGGACCGTGTGCTGGGTCCCGTTGAACAATTCATTTATCGCATCTCAGGCATCGACCCGAAGACCGAAATGGATTGGAAAGTCTACGCGGTCTCGATGTTGCTGTTCAACTTGACCAGCTCCAAACATTTCAGCGAGTTGGCCGGAGCCGATGTGACGCCAGCTATCCATCTGCCAGAAGCGATCCTGTGCATGGACGAAGCCTTGTGCAAAGAACAGGTCGTGTAATGAAGTTCCATAGATATGCGGGATACCCATGTGGTCGCGATAAATATCCACTGGCCCATCCAAACCGGCGAGGTGGATCTCGCCGTCGATCTGTGGAAAAGATTGTTGTGCGACGGTGTTTGGCAAATAGCTCTTGAAATAGAACATACCGCTTACTCCTGCCAGAAAGGCAAGGATAATTGCGCCGATCAAAAGTCGGCCAAAGAACTTTCCTATTATTTTCATGACTCCTCCAGATGTGAATTCAGCTGATTATAGTCTGGTGATGTTAAAAGTGATAGAGAATCTTCTCAATGACGGTGTGAACACCTATGTCTACGAGATTCCACCAATCGCTTTAGTTTGGTGGCCAGTAATCAGTAAAGTTCCCATGTGAGATCTCGCAGTGACCAATTACCCAACGTTTTGTATGAAAAATTGCCCGACGTTACTTTGTGAAAGCTTTGACGGCCATTGCGCGTAATCTTCTCATTCGCGCATGAATCGTGTATAATGATATCTGCAGGTTTAGCTTGAGGATGCGTTTCCTCATAAACACAGAGGAGTGTGAAGCGCTTATTTGATCGTTCGATCATGTTGTCGTTTCTTTATTTGTCCCTTGGCTGAGTCTGTGACCGTGCCGAGGGCTTTTTTTTATTCCTCGAGGATTTTTCATAAAGGAAAGGAGGTGAATTCAGTTGGCAAGTGTCAATCTTCGTAGTGGCGAGTCGCAAGACTCCCTGCTCAAACGTTTCCGCAAGAAAGTGGTTAAAAGCGGCATGTTGAGCACAATTCGCAACAAACGCTGGTTCGTCTCCAAGAGCGAACAGCGCCGAATGGCAAAAAAGAAGGCAATCCGTCGTATCAAGCGACGCAATTTTAAGGATAATGAGTAGGTCAGGAGGCGTGTATGGCGAAAGAAGAAGATAAAATCCGTGCAGAAGGTGTTGTTATCGAAGCCTTGCCCGGAACCCAGTTCCGTGTGCGGCTTGATAATGGACATGAAGTACTTGCATATCTCTCAGGTAAAATGCGTAAGCACTATATTCGTATTTTGTTGGGTGATCGTGTGGCGATGGAAATGACGCCTTACGATCTGACCCGAGCGCGCATCACTTTCCGTCAACGCAAGAACGCTCCCGCTGCCCTTGTTGAAAGTTAATCACCTGATTTGAACTTATAAAAAATCCTCCGCAAAATCGGAGGATTTTTTATTTATATTGCTGAATTTATTTTTACGGTAAATCTCTAAACGATCCCAATACCTTCATGTAATTCGCGCGCTCGAACGCGGCAGGTTCTTTTACTGATTTCTGACTCATACTGCCCTGCATTTGTTGGATCGACTTGTATTCGTGAGATTCCATCCAGGAGCCCAACTCGTTCAACATGGACGAAATGACCTGTTCGCCGTTATTCAGAAGAGTTGACGCCATCATGGCGACCTTTGCGCCTGCCATCATGGACTTCAAGACCTCCTTGTAGGTATGCACGCCGCTGGTCAATGCAAAGTCCGCGTTGAGTTTGCCGTATAAAATGGATATCCAGCGCAACGGCAGGCGCAATTCCGCGGAGGTGCTAAGGTCGAGGC
>Ga0315273_10004567_pt1 | contig 16962 bp, 11 predicted proteins | sample YL17G02_0_MG_FD_205753 | JGI IMG/M metagenome (GOLD analysis project Ga0315273, IMG submission 205753) | Sediment microbial communities from Yellowstone Lake, YNP, Wyoming, USA - YL17G02_0 | ecosystem: Environmental > Aquatic > Freshwater > Lake > Sediment | place: USA: Wyoming | collected... | reverse complement strand
GACGGCAGCGCCGCGGTGGCGACAGAGACGCCGAACAACCCGATCGGCATGTACATCAGCCGGAACGCGTAGTTCAGCCAGGAGACGGCGCCCGTGCCCTGGCCCGTGGCCAGCACGGTGTTCACGAACAGGTTGATCTGCACCGCCGCCAGGCCAATGAGGCCGGGTCCCATCAGGGTCAGCACGTCGCGCAGCGCCGGGTCGCGCCAGTCGATCATGAACCGGTAGCGGAAGCCCTCCTGCCGCAGCCGGGGCCATTGCAGCGCCACCTGCCCGATGCCGCCGAGGAGCGTGGCGATGGCGATCGCCATGATCGGCGGCAAGTGGAGGAGCGGCATCACCGGCACCAGGCCGAGGGCGCACGCGATGGTCGCGACGTTGAACATCGCCGGCGCCAGCGCGGGCAGGAAGAACCGGTGGAGCGAGTTCAGCATCCCCATGCAGACGGCGGCCACGACGATGAGCGGCAGGACCGGGAAGACGATGCGGGTGAGCTGAACGGTCAACGGGAACTTGCCCGGCACCGAGGCGTACTCGCTGGCGATGAGCCAGGCGAGCGGGCTCGCAAAGAGGACGCCCAACGCGGCCAGCGCTCCGGTGATCACCAGGAGCGCGTTCATCATCTGGTTGCCCAGCCGCCACGCGTCGTCGCGGGAGCCAAGCGTCAGCCGGCGCGTGAAGGCGGGCACGAACGCGGCGCTCATCGCGCCCTCGGCGAACAAATCACGAAAGATGTTCGGGATGCGGAACGCGACGTTGAAGGCGTCCATCTCGTTCCTGGCGCCGAAGAGGTGGGCCAGGAGCAGGTCCCGCACGAGGCCCAGGATACGGCTCGTCATGGTGGCGACGCCGATCAGGCCTGCGGATTTGGCGAGACGCGTGGAGGTGCCGTCGGTCACGCCGGCTAGGCTATCACACGCCGAAGCCGGGGCAGGTAGGGCAGGCCCTGAGCGTTAACAGCCCGCGACAAAAGTCCGTCTGCATTCGGCCGACGCTGCATCCCGCCCAGCGGCGTTGCTCCTGGGTCGAACATTCCCGATATTCTCTCTCGTCGCGCCTTGCTGGGCGGGCGCATCGTCGCCCTCGGTGCGACGCCGGACCTTTGCCACGGACTGTTAAGCCCGAAGCAAAAAAGGAGGGGCCCCCTTGCGAGGGCCCCTTGAATGGGGAGGATGGGTTCTGATCGGTTCTACTGGGATTAGACGTCCGATTACCAGAAAAGTTTGGCTCTGCAGGGTTATCGGCCTCGGCCGGGCTGGACTGCAGGCTTCAGTTCAGTTTTCTCCGCACCATTTCGTTGACGGCGCGGCCGTTCACGGTCTGGCCCGCCAGGAGCGCCATCACCGCCTTCATCACGCGGCCCACGTCCTTCGCGGACGTGGCGTTGGTTTCCGCGATGGCCTTGTCCACCGCCGCCTCGATGGCCGCGTCGCCGGCCTTCGCGGGCAGGTAGGCCTCGAGCACCGGCACGTCCGCCAGTTCCTTGTCCACCAGTTCCTGGCGGCCGGCGGCCATGAACTGCTCGGCGGCCTCGCGCCGCTGCTTGACGAGACTGGCCACCACCTGGAGTTCTTCGGCCGCCTCCAGTGCCCGCCTCTTTTCGACGCCGCGGTTGACAAGCGCCGTCTTGAGCAGGCGAAGCGCGCCGAGCCGCGCCTGGTCGCGTGCCTTCATCGCCTCGGGGATCGCCTTGTTGACGTCATCGAGCACTGCCATCGCTTGCTCCTTGGTGGTCCAGTTCCTAATGAATCCACCTGATCCAGTTCCATGTGGCGCTCCAGACGACCCAGAGCAACAGGAACGCCGTGGCCCAACGCACGACGCCGCGCCGCGCCCAGCCCCAGCCGGCGCCGAGGGCAGCGACGATGGCCACGGCGGGAATCGCCGCCAGGTAGTGCCGCATGTCGATGGGCGTCGCGATGCCGAGCAGCAGGAACAGCAGGCACGCCGCCAGCCACGCCAGCACGAAGAGGCCGGGGCGATCCCGTGCGCCCTCGCGGGCCAGCCGCCAGAGGCCGGTTGCCGCCAGCAGCAGCATGGGCCAGCCGAAGTAGGCGAGGAAGTACCCGGGCAGCCGCGACAGCCGTTCGCGCGGCGTCCGGCTGCCGAGGCCGCGCACCGCCGCGCCTTCGCCGGCGGCGAGCGCGGTCTGCGGGTGGCCGACCTCGCGGCTGATCCGTTCGTACTGCGCCTGGTAGACCTTTCCGAAGTGCCGGTAGTAGACGCCCACCGAAAGGACCGACGCGATGGCCAGCGACGCCAGCACCGCAGCCGCGGCGCGGCCGAGCGGCGGGCGGCCGAAGAGCCGGTAGGCGACGGCGGCCAGCAGCAGGATCGTGAACAGCAGCGCGAACGTGCTCGTGTGCGCGAGGAACGCGGCGGCCACGGCGACGCTCGCCAGCGCGACGAGCCACGGCGCGGCGAGGTCGAAGGCGGGCGCGATTACCAGCGCCGCCGCCACGACGGCCAGCGAGTTGCCGAAGCTGTTGGTGAGGTTGCCGACGCCGAGGATGTCGAACGAGAGCGGCACGAAGGTGACGAGCGCGACGGCCATCGCCGCCACCAGGCGATCGCGCCACGCGCGCGCCACGATCGCGTACACCAGGATGCTGGCCAGCGCATCTGCGGCCGTCGTCACGACGCGCAAGAGCAACACCGGATCGGAGGTGAGCCCCCGGAAGGGCAGCGCGGCCACGTAGAGCGCCACCGCGTAGGGGAACTCGTAGTTGCCGGGCGCGATGGAGGTGAAGAAGAAGTTGCCGGCGGCCACCGTCATGAACCGGTGCGCGTGGAACATGGCGTCGCCGATGAACTTGGCGGGGTGCAGGAGGACCAGCAGCTTCAGGTACAGCGCGCAGGCGGCGAAGACGGCGGCGAACCGCGCGGTGTTGCGAAGCGGCTGCCGGCGGACGGCTTCGACGGCCAGCATGCCGGCCACGAGCGCGAGCGCAATCCAGAAGGCGAGCGAGACCGCCCGATCCGGGAACGCCGAAAACGGGGCGATGCCAGAGGTGAGTGCCAGCGACTGGCCGGCGGCGAGCGCCACCGCAGCACCCACGGCGGTGCCCGCGGTGACGCCGGCCAGCCCAATGCCCGCGCCGAGAATGCCGGCGGCGAGCGCGGCGCTCCACAGGGTGTGGCCGGGTGGGAGCGCAATCCCTCCTGCGGCCGGCGCGCAGCCGATTTCGCGTACCATCACGCCGAGCTGGCGCGGGTCCTGCGGACCGGGCACGAACGGAGGCGTGGCCGTCAGCGACAGCCGCAGCCCCCGCCTGTCCGGCGCGGCCGGGATGGTGACCTCGTAGGTCTGGTACTCGTTGGTCGTCGGCTTGCGCGCGAGGTCGGCGCCGTCGACCGCGAACCGCACCTCGGGAAGCGTGGCCGGGTCCGGCCGCGCGCCGCGCAGGACCGCCCAGCATCGCCACGCGGCGCGGCGATCGAGGCCGGGCAGCGCGACGATGGCCTGTGGGTGCGTCCACACGAACGTCTGGTCGCCGTCCCGCTCGGACGGGTAGAACCCGGTGATGCCCGGCGGCATGTCGCGATCGCTCCTGAAGGTCATCGCGGGCGAGGCGGCGTACGTGAAGACGAGCCACGCCGCTCCCGCGAAGGCACCGAGCAGGCCCGCCGCGAACGCGCGCGGCAGGTGGGAGAGGATTCTCACGTGGATACCGCCTCGTCGGAGACAGCCGGATCGCCCTGGAGCACCTTCTCGTAGAGCGCGCTGAACCGGGCGCCCACCGCCTCGGCCGTGTAGTCGCGGCGCAGCGTGCGGACCGTTTCGGGCCGCGCCCGCCGCCGGGTCTCGAGCACTGCGGCAATCGCCTCCGCCAGCGCCACCACATTCTCTCGCGGTACCACCGCCACGTCGAGCCCGAACAGATCGTGCAGTTCCACGCCGCCAGGGTTGTCGGACGAGACGACCGGCGTGCCGCACGCGAGCGCCTCGAGCGCCACGGTCGGGCAGGCTTCGAGCAGCGACGGCAGCACGAAGACATCGGCGGCCATGTTGTAGCGCGCGACGGTGGCGTTGTCCACGAGCCCCGCGAAGGTCACGTGCCCCTCGACGCCGGAACTCCTCGCCACCGCTTTCAGGTCCGCCAGCTCGGACCCGGTGCCGCAGATGATCAGCCGGCTGTCCGGGAACCGGCGGATCACGTCGCCCATCGCCTGGATCAGGTGCCGCTGGCCGGCCAGCGGATGGAGCCGCTTGACGTTCACGATGACGTGCCCGCAGTGCAGGCCGAGCCGCTCGCGCGCCTCGAGCGCGCTCAGGCGCCGATGCTCGTCGAGAAACTCGTCGGCGACGGGCGGGTAGATGACCGACACCTCGCGGCGCGCGAGGCCCAGCTCGATGGCCCGCCGCATCAGCCCCTGGCTGTAGAAGGTGACGTGCGAGGCCTGGCGGTACGCGCGCGTGAAGAGATCGAGAGGGCGGCGCGGCCGGTAGTGCCAGATCTCGGTGCCGTAGAGCGTCAGCACCACCGGCTTGCGCCGGCGCGCAGCCAGCCACGCGCAGATCTCGGCCAGCAGCCCGTTGCTGTGAATGTGCACCAGGTCGGACGCGTCAATCACGGGGCCAGCCAGGCGGATGATGGCCCGCGCGTCGGCGAGCGCATCCAGGCGCAACCGGCGGCGGAGGGCAGACGAAGATCGTTCGGTCGGAACCCAGACCACCTCGCCGGGCAGTTCGACCCGTTCGAGCCGCCACGTTTCCTCCTGGCGAGGCGGGTGGGTGATGAAGCGCACCTCGCTCCCGGCCGGCCGCGCCCAGCGTCCCAGGTGGAACGGCAGCAGCGCGTTGGCGGCCTGCTCGGGCGGCAGGTGCGGAGTGACGTGGCAGATCCGCATCACGGGTCCGTCTAGACATCTTCCAGGGCCGCAGTCGTGACGATTGAAGCAAGTTTCACGCGACCGCCCAGGAATCCGTCTTAGGCCCCTTCGGGGCCAGGTGATCGTTGGTCAGGTCGGCCCTGGAAGATGTCGTCGCCCCGCGTGTCGCGGGGCCAGACAACAAGGCTCCCAGCGAAGCGGAGCAGGACGTTCGCCTCGGTGGTTTGAGGCGGAGCTTCGCTGGGAGCCCGTCCGAGTATTCCCCGACGGGCTCCCAGTGTCGCGCCTTGCGCGAGATTTCCTGAGGATTCTACGGTCCCCGCCGGCGCAGCCGGCAATACTAGGAGCGTGTTGGGCATCACTCGGGCACGCTCCTAGGCAGCAATCGTGCCGGAACAGTAATCGGCGCTGAACTCCGCGAACGTGGCCGCGGCGGCGCGGAGGTCGTTGACGGCAAAGCGCAGGAACGCGTCGAGCGTGTCGAGAAACGCCGCCAGTTCCGCCTCCGTCCGGTTGTACGGGCTTCCGCCCACGATCGCTTCGCTCGAATGGAAGAGCAGGCTCAGCTGCGGCACCCCGTCGGCAGCGAAGCGGCGGGCCAGCGCCTTCATGTCGTCCAGCGACGAGTAGGACGGCCGCAGCCATTGCATGCGGGCGATGCCCAGCTTGCGCAGCACGCGGCGCGTCGTGTAAGGCCTGGGCGCGCGCCCGTACAGGCGCTCGAGCCAGCCGGGAAGACGGCGATTGAGGCCGGCCGACACCGGGATTTCCAGCACGTCGCTCGTGCCCGGCCGCGTCGCGTCATCGTACGACAGGAAGTACGGGGTACGCGGCGCGTCCACGAAATCCGGTCCGCCCTTGTGCGCCTCGTAGAACAGCGGGGCGACGCTCGATTCCACGCGGTACCCGTGCTTCTCGAGCGCCGGGACGTGCGCGGCCGAGAAGCCGAAGCGCCCCGATCGGTACGACACCGGACGGACGCCGACGCCCCGCTCGATGGCGGCGGTGAGCGTCGCGATCTGCTGCTCCACCTGTTCCATGGGGAGCACGCACGCGTACGGATGCCGGCGCGCGTCCTCGGGCGCGAACGGCGGCGTTTCCCATGCGTGATGGTGCGCGCCGATTTCGCACGTGCCGGTGGCCAGCAGCGCGCGCAGCACGTCGGCCGAGCGCGGATCGGTCACCACCGGGTACGTGACGACGTAGGTGGGGCGCACGCCGTGGCGTGTGAAGTGCTGGTGCAGGTGTGGCAGCGCGTAGATGTTCTCGAACGTCTGGCGCTCGCGCGCCGACGCGTCCCACTGGTTGTCCCCCTCGGTGTCGATGCCGACGAGGAGGAATGGCGGCTCTCTTCTCACGTCGCGCATCCGCTCGATGACCGGCGAGACGCCGGTCCCACAGTTGGAATCTCGCGCGAAGCGCGAGGACGAGGAGCCCGATTTCGATCGCTCAGACGGACTCCCGGTGAAGCGTTGCGTCAAACCGCCCAGCACGACGGCGGTTCACGCCGCTTCGCTGGGAGCCTTGTTAGCTGGCCCCGCGAAGCGCGGGGCCACGACATCTTCCAGGGCCGCCGTCAATCCGTCGGTGAGCCCCGCAGGCGCCTAAGACAGATTCCAGGGCGATGCGTGCAACGTGCTTCAATCGTCACGACTCGGGCCCTGGAAGATGTCTAGCGGTCCTGATCGGAATCGCCGAGCGTCACGTGCCACCGATCGCGCTGCTCGTAGAAGCCCGGCGGCAGCTCGGACCCGTTGACCTTGGCGACGAACTCCATCGTGCTCTTCACGTGGAAGTAGCCCGTGCGCTTCAGCACGCGCCGGAAGCCGGCGTGTGTGGCGAAGACGCGGATCTTGTCCGAATCGGCCTCGCGCGCTTCCGCGTCCACCCACCGCAGCAGCGCCTCGAACGCGGCTTCGTCGTCCGGATCGGTGAGGAAGTCCACGAGCAGCGTCACGCGGCCGCGGGGTTCGTAGAGGTGACGGTAGACGGCGTACCCGCGCGGCCGATCGCTGCCGCCGAAAACCGCGATGTTGTACCGGACGTGCGGCGGCTCGGCGAACTTCCAGGTGAGGTAGGCAGCGTCGCGCCGGACGGCGAAGTCGAGCTTCGGCGCCACCGTGTCCCACAGCGCGGTGAACGGATCGCCGAACCGGCGCACCGTGTCGATATCGGCCTCGACCGGCCGCCTGCGCGACACGAACCGCACCACCGGCAGCGTGATCAGCGAGACGAGCCGGTTGACGGGCAGGGGCCACGACGGCCGGCGGAAGGCGCGGCGCGTCAGTGGCTTCACCAGGCAAGGCACCGGGCCGACGTCCGGCCACCGGAGCTTCTTGAAGAGGCGGTACGAGGACTCCGAGAGGCCGAGGCCGAGCGACGCGCCGACGTGCTCATTCCACGTGCGGAAGAGCACTTCGCCCAGGCCCTGTCGCTGCCGCTCGGGCGCCACCATCACGTCCATGCCCCACGAGGCGCAGAGCTCGTGCCCCGCCGCCCACAACCGGACGGGCATCGTCGCGTACTGCCCGACCACCGTCGGGCCCTCGTGCGCGATCCAGATCTCGGGGATGCCGCCGCGGTTGTTCGGGTTGCGCAGGTACTGCCAGTCCCAGCGCAGCCGGTTGGCCTCGGCGGCGTCGGGCCCGAACACCCGCCGGTACATCTGATCGACGGCGGTGCGGTCGGCGGGCGTGTAGTGATCGATCTCGGCCATGGCGAAAACAGTCAGCGTCGGGTCAGGACGTATTCGATGTTCGACGTGAAGATGTCACGCACCAGGGCGACGCGGCGCACGAGGGCGCCCAGCAGCCCCGGGCCGCGGCGCACCGTGCCCGTCAGGTGCACGTCCTCGCGGACCATCTGCAGGCCGGACGCCGCGATGTGTCCCCGCAGGCGCTCGGTGCGCACCCGCTCCAGCAGGTCGTCGTGCTTGGTCTCGCCTCGCTGCGCCGCGCCGATGAACGAGTTCTCGTGCACCCTCTCGCGCAGGGTCCACGGCGCCCGGCGCGCCAGCATCCGGAAGATGGCGAACGCCGCGCTCCGGCCGAGCAGCAGGTGCAACGGAACCGGCACCTTCAGTCGCGGCAGGTGCGCGCCGGCAAACGACAGGTACGGCGCGGTGGACAGGTACATCCCCCCGCCGGATTTCAGCACCCGTGCGCACTCGCGCAGGTAGCGCGCCGCGTCGGCCACGTGCTCGATGACCGCGTGCGACAGCACCAGGTCGAACGCCGCGTCGGCGAACGGCAGCGCCTGGCCGTCGGCTACCGCGAAATGCACGTTCGTCATCGCGCGCTCGCGCGCCAGATGCGTGCCCGCGTCGCGGAAGCGGTCCGCGAGGTCGATGCCAACCACGAGCGCCGCGTGCTCGGCCAGCGACAGGGGCATGCCGCCGCCGCCGCACCCGGCGTCCAGGACGCGCCCGCCGATCGAGACCCCCGCCCGTTCGAGGCAGGCGATCACCTTCGCGCTCCGGTAGTACTCGAAGAGCGCGTAGTCGTACTCCGAGCGGAAGCGCCGTTCGGAGTGCGTCTTGATCGCGGAATCGTCGATGTCGCGCACGCGGAATCCCGTCTCGATGCGGTCCAGGCAGAAACGATGCAGTGTAGCATCGACGCCGGGGGATCCGCATCCCGGCACGCGGCCGGCTCAACCGGAACCGGCGGGCGCCAGATCCCCGGCCAGAGCACAGGTAGTAGGACGGGTCTTCAGACCCGCCTGGTCAGCGGGCCGGGGCCGCCGACATCAGCCACCTCGGCGCGGGCAACGCCTCGACGCGGCCGGCCCCGAAGAAGAGCACCTGCCACCGGCTGGGGTCGAACGCATCGGAGAACCGGACCTCGAAACGCAACCCGCCCTCGACCGCCGCAACGTCGAGCGTGCCGACTGGCAGGACCAGGTGCCGGCGCGCGGGCGGCCACAACGGCACGTCGAAGTGTCGGAGGTCGGTGGACGTCACGAGGCGATCGACCGCGCCTCTGGCGGTGAACACCAGCGAGTGCGGCCCGGTCCACGCCGCGGTGACGCCGACGTCGTGGCCGACCACGCGCACCAGCGTGCGCACTGATTGCGGCAGGCAGCGCGTGGCGGGATCCTCGAACGTGTAATCGTAGAAGTGGCTGTAGACGTCGCGTACGCCCACCGGCGCCGTGAGGAACAGCACGTTGCGCGCGCGGCACGGGTCGGGATCGAGCGTGCGGACCACCTGCACAGCGCCCGCCGTCATGGCGCCGGCCCACGCCCAGTCCTGCGCCTTCAGCCGGATCTGCCAGCCCGAGACGGCGACGACGACGCCGAGCGCGCCGAGCGCGAACGTCCGGGCGCGCACGCCCAGTCGTCCGACCGCCCAGCCGGCCGTGAGCGCGATGCCGGCGGATGCGAGGTAGAGATAGCGCTTCCCTTCGGTCATGCTCGACACGGGCAGGAGCGCGGCGGCGACGAACACCAGCAGGAAGGCGAACTCCGCGTTCCTCGCCGGTCTCGCGCCGGCCCAGCCGGTATCGGGCCTCCACGCGAACACCAGCAGCAGCGCGACGGCGGCGAGCAGCATCCAGCCGGACAGCCAGAAGATCGGGTCGCGCGGGTCGAAGGTGGGCGAGGCGGACCCGCCGAGCGTGATCACGGGCGACAGCAGGTAGAGGCCGGCAAAGCTCGCGAACGCCAGCTTCGCGCGCATCCACCCCATTGTCCACGGGAGGAGGCTGGCGGCCAGGGAGCCGGCGAGCAGCACGCCGAACGCGACCGCGAGGCGCGCGCGCCAGAAGGCGAGCTGTCCCAGCCAGAGGTCGGCGCCGCGAGAGGCCAGCCACACGAGGCCGGCGAGGCCGCCGCAGAGGAACAGCACCTTCGCCACGCGCGCGAGGCCCTCGCCGAGTTCCGCGCCGCCAGCGCCCGTGCGGACCGCCATGTAGACGGCCATGATGGCGAGGACCGGGACGAGGCGGCCAAGCGCCTGGCACGCGGACCGACGGGCCAGGAAGACGTCGCCGGCCAGCACGATGAGCGGGAAGGCGAACGCGGATTCTTTCGAGAGGAGCGCGAGCGCGAAGCACGCCGCACCGGCCGCGAAGCGGAAGGCACGGCCGGCCGGCCGGCCGTCGCCGGGCGGGCGCGAGACGCGGCCATCCAGCATCGCCGCCAGGCCGACGAGCATCAGGAACGTCGCCAGTAGATCGAAGCGCGACGACATCCAGAAGACCGCCTCGTGGTTCGACGGGTGGATCGCGAACAGCAGCGCCGCGACAATGGCCGGCACGTGGCCGAAGAGCCGCTTGCCCAGCGCAAAGACGAGCGCCACATTGGCGGCGTGCAGGAACAGGCTGCTCAGGTGGAACCCCATCGCCCGGCCGTGCCACAGTTGCCAGTCCAGCGCGTACGACAGGAACGCGAGCGGGCGGTAGTAGCCGAAGAAGTTGAGCTGGAAGTACGTGCCCGGGTACCGGAGGCCGTCCGCCTGCCGCAGGTAGTGCAGGATCATGAAGTCGTCGCCGACGAACGACATGTCCAGCACGGGCCGGTAGGCGAGCACGACGAGGGCGATGGTGGCGAGCAGCCAGCGGGTGACGCGGCGGCTGGCGGCCGTGCCGGCGTGACTGACCGGGCCGTGGGGAGGGCCGACGGTGGACATCAGCGACCCTCCCGCTCGAGATCCCAGATCTCGATGATCGGGCCCGGGCGATCGACATCGGAAGCGGGGCGGATGTCGTAGTCGGGGAGCTGGGCTTCTGACGCCGGCCCGGCGCGGTGGTTGAACGGCGACACGCGGAAGACCAGGCGGCCCAGCGATGCCACGCGGTCGCGCAGCGGATCGGTCTCACCGGCGGTGACCCGGTTGAAGACCACGTAGCGCACGCCGCGGTCGCGCAGCGCGGTGAGCCGGGGGTCGCGCGCGACCTCGTCGGGATTCACGTAGACCTTGTCCTGGTCCCCGCCCCCCCGCCCGAGCCACGTCAGGTCGTAGCCGGGCGCCGGGTACGGGTCGAGCGCGAGGATCGACTGGAAGCGCCGGCTGGCGCGGTTCACTGCGCCGACGTTGCGGACGATCGTCCGTTCCAGGCTGTCACGGGTCGGCACCAATTGCACGGTGCCGGTCGGGACGGCGATGCCGGTGCCTGCCGGCACGTGCCGCTCGATCCACGCGCGCGCCACCGTGCGCGTGTCGTCGGTCGTGAAAAATCGGTCGATGGCGATCGCATACGCCAGCGGCTGGGCCATGCAGGCCACGGTCAACACGACGGCGCCGATCGTGCCGAGCCGCAGGCGCCGGGCCATCCAGTGGATGCCGGCGGCGGCCAGCACGGCGATGAACGGATAGAGCGGGTTCTCCAGGCGGCCGAACGGCCACGCGTTGGACAGAAACAGGAAGAACGCCGCCGGGAACGCGAGCAGCCACGCGGCGAGGCTCCCGGCGGGGAGGAGGGCCACGACTCCGACGATCGCCGCCACTGCCATGCCGACGCCCGCGCCCTGTCCGACGATGAGCTTCACGTGCTCGACGCCGCTGCCGAACCACCCGTAGGTAGCGACGGCGCGCCCGACGACGATCTGGCGGTTGGCGGCCATGTCGCGCAGCGCCACGTCGTGGTCGATGAGCACGTAGGGCGACAGGCACGCGAAGGCGACGCAGAACGCGACGGCCGCGAGCCACGGGCGCCGGTTGAGCACGACCCCCTTGAGCGAACGGGTGCGCAGCAGGTGGCCCACGGCGACAGGCACGACGGCGAACATCGCGTAGAAGTGAAACGCAAACGCGGCACCCGCCAGCAGGCCTGCATACACCGAGTCGCGCACGCGGCCCATCTGCCATACCCGCCACGCGGCGAGCACGACGACAACAACGATCAGCGCGACCGGGACGTCGTGCTTGACGAAGTGCGCGTCGCGGACGGGAATATAGGCGACGGCCATCAGCGCGGCGGCCGAACGCGCCAGGCCGCGCGATCCGACCTTGCGCGCCAGCGCGTACACCGCCACCACCGTCAGCGTGCCGGTCACCGCCGACACTGAGCGCGCCAGCCAGTAGAGGTGCGTCGGATCGACCAGGAACGCGGTTTCGTACGCCTTCATCGACGCCACACGGCCGAGCGCGCGCGCCACGACGAAGTCGGCGCCGGCCACGGCGGCGAGCACGTAGAGAAAGAGGCTCGGGTACAGGAAGTTGTGCGGGTTGAGCGTCTTCGCTCCGAGCGAGAGCGCGCGCAGCAGGATGCTCGATTCGTCCGGGTTGTAGACGTTGGGCAGGCCGTGGCCAAGGCCCCAGAACCGCAGCAGCGCCGCCGCGGCGACGCACCCGAGCAGCACCGGGTCGAGCCACCAGCGGCTTGGTGCAAGCAGGGCTGAAGCGCTGCTCCGCGACTGCGCGGCACGGGCTGAAGCGCTGCTCCGCGACTGCGCGGCACGGGCTGAAGCCCCGCTCCGCGACTGCGCGGCAAGGGCTGAAGCGCTGCTCCGCGACTGCGCGGCAAGGCTGAAGCCTTGCTCTATCCCGTCACCGAGCCCTCCTGCTGCGGGGCCAGGCTTCGGCCCTGCCTCAGTCGCGGCACAGGGCTTCAGCCCTGTGTTATCGCGGCCCGACATCGCGCCCCCCTTTGTTGCCTCGCCGTTCCGGGTGCTTGTCGATGAGCGCCGCCAGGTCGTCGCCCGCGGCCGATTCCGACACCTCGTAGGTCCGGATCACCTCCCGGTTCGGATAGGCCTCCAGCACCGGCCGGATCGCATCGCGCCCCTCGTAGCCCACAAGCGGCCTGAGGTACGTCACCAGGTAGCGGATGTCGTCGCGCTCCAGCCGGTCCACGTAGTTGCCAAACCCGTTGCCGACGAAGACGGGCCGGATCCGGTTCTCGAGCGCCAGGCCGTTGGCGAGTTTGCCGTGCACCAGCGTGCCCGGCGGCAGCCACTGCCCGATCAGGCGCATCGCCTCGTAGTTCTTGTAGCTCCGTCCGGCGGCCCATTGCCCGAACTGGGCGAGATCACCGGCGGCGACGAGCGCGACGAAGACGACGGCCGCTGCCGGAGACCACCGGTGCCGGGCGAGCCAGGCGGATGTCCAGGGCCACGCGGCGTAGAGCATACAGCCCAGCGCGATGGCGATCACGGCGGAGGTCCGCACGATCGGAGCGGGATGTCCGCCAGAGTCGATCGCGTAGAGGAACGGCACGCGCGCGATGACGCCGACGAGGAAGTAGATCGCGTAGCACACGACCGGCGCGGCGAGCAGCGCGCGCGTTCGCGGGACGCTGGTCAGTTCCACCGGCGCCAGGCTGCGGTCGCGGCCGAGCGCGATGGCGGCCAGCGCGACCAGCGCCGGGATCAGGAACACGAGCCGGCGATCCTGCGCGTCGTGCAGCGCCAGTTCGGCGACGCCGAAGCCGGCCCACAGCAGGAGCAGCCGTTCGGCAGGGCCGAGTTTCGACCATCGCGCCAGGCGCGTGAGGGCCGAGACGACGGCCACCACCAGCATCGGCCACATGCGCGTGAAGAAGTCGTAGGTGAGCGGCAGTCCCGACGCGCGATCGGCGAACGCCTTCAGCGTGTAGACCGGTTTGCGGGTGACCGAGATCTGCCAGTTGTAGAACTGGTACTCGCGCCAGTTCGGCACCAGGAAGAACGCGGCCGCCAGCGCCCCGGCGAGGGCCACTCCACCGAGCGTGTAGAGGCCGGCCCGACGGGCCAACCCAGGAACTGAAGCCCCTGGGGCTACAAGTGGTGGAGTGATGGGCGACGACCGGGCGACCGCCATCCGGTGTGGCCAGGACGCGGCGACCGACAGCAGCGCGTCGACGCCGAGCGCGGCGACGAAGAACACCGCCGACGCTTTCGCGAAGTACGCGGTGATGGCGGCGGCGCCCGCGAGGAGTCCCCACCGCGGCGCCTCCTGCGCCCTCGCGTACCCGTACCACGCCACCACTAGGAACGCGACCATCGTCGCTTCCATCGTCGCGGCGCGGTCGTACATCACGTAGACGTAGTTCGTCGCGAGCAGCGCGGCGGCGATGAGGCCCGCGAGGCGATTGGCGGCACGCGCGACGCCAAGGCCGATCAGCCACACCGAAAGGACGCCGAGCGCCTCCGACACCAGGCGCGCCTGCGCGAGGCCGACGCCGAACAGCCGGAAGCTGACGTACTCGAGGCCGGTCAGGACCGGCGTCATGTACATCGGGTTCCACTCGTCCTGCCGCCACGCGCCGAACAGCGCGCGGTTGCGGGCGTTGTGGACCCAGGCGCCCTCGTCGTGCCACACCACGCCGACCGTGGGCCGCGCGGGGGGATCGGCCACCGGGAAGACGACGCGCAGTCCGGTGGCGACCAGGACCACCAGCAGGAGCGCCACCGCGAACTGCGCGCGGGAGAGCGTCGTCATGGCCGGCCCGCTCCGGTCCTGCGGCCCCAGATCTGGTACGTGTCGTTCTGCACCGCCAGATCGTAGCGCGCCCGCAGCCATTCGCCGAGCCGGGGATGCTGCAGGAAGAAGTCGGCCGAGTCTTTGGCGCGTTCGGCCGGCCAGTCGTGGCGCTGCAGCACGACGTACGCCGGGCGGCTGGCCTGCAGGTCGCGCAGCACGCCCGAGGTGCCGTAGCCCGGCACGCCCTCGTTGAAGCCGGAGAGGATCGGGCGGTTCCAGAAGAACCGCGACGCGCTCACCCGGCCGGCCCGCACGTAGGCGCCGCCCGAGAAACCGAAGATGAACACGCGATCGGACGGCGCGGTGTGCGCCTTGAGGTAGTCGCCGAGGTCGCGCACCGCCAGCGCCGAGTACTTGTCGGTGCTCCGGCCGCCGAAGCGCGCGAGGTACTCCGTGCGCGACACGACCCCGCGCGCGTGCTGCACGTCGAACCACGCGTTCTCGGCCAGTTTGTCGAACTGCGACACCCGGACGATGGCGATGGCGAGCAGGACGACGAGGACGATGCGCGTGATGACGCCGGAGGCGCGCCAGGCGAGCATCGCCGCCACGCCGGCGGCCAGCGACAGCAGCGGCAGCGCCTGGACAAAGTACTGCGCCAGGCCTCGGCCCCCGTTGACCGCGATCGACAGGCACGCAGCGGCCACCCAGACGGGCGCGACCAGCCGGGCACGGTCGGCCAGCGAGGCCAGGAGCAGGATGGCGCAGCCGAGGCCGCCCAGCAGCCACACCGAATCGTCTTTGCCATGGATGATTGGGAAGGTGAGGAGGTAGCGGACGAAGCCGAGGACGCCGCCGTAGGTCTCGCCTGAGTACTGGAGGTTGTAGGTGATCGTGGCCGCGTAGAGATCGCCCATGGCGCCTGTTGCGACGAAGTACGCGGCCGCGACGGCCACGGGCACCGCGGCGCCGGCCCCCATGATGGCGATCGGGCCGGCGATCGACCGCAGCCCGCGGCGCGGGCCGCCCAGCGGGCCGAGGAGCGCGATGGTGCCGGCGGCGGCGAGCAGGTACGCGGCGGCGTTGTACTTGAAGAGGAAAGCGAGCCCGAGCAGCACCCCCGCGCCGAGGAGCCAGGCCGCGCGCGGGCGGGCGCGCTCGCCCCGACCGGGCAGGCCGTGCGCGATGAGCAGCAGCGCCGCCACGGCGAGAAGCGCGATGAACGTCTCGCACTGCGCGCGCACCCAGACGCCGCCGACGCGCCCGAAGGCGGGATTGCCGAGCAGCAGGAAGACGAGCGCCGCGATCTCACCGGCGCCGCGGCCACCGGTGAGACGCCGGCCAAGGAGCAGGAGCAGCGCGGCAACCGCGGTGGTGACGAGCAGATCCGTGGCGGCGACCACCGAGTCGTCCGGCCACACCGCGTACATCAGCGCGTAGGTGAAGTGGATGGCCGGCGGCTTCTGGTCCCACGCGTCGCGGTACGGGACCTCGCCGCGCGCGATCGCCTGCCCGACGTAGGCGTACAGGCCCTGGTCAGCCCCGGCCGGCTGGACGACCGACGGCAGCCTCAACAGGACGAGCGCGGCGAACAGCACCGGGAAGAGTCGCTTCATGCCTGGCGCCGCGGATCTCCGGATCGTCGGGATGGCTGGCGCGCTGGGGAGCTCGTCCGGCGAAAAAGCTGGAGTCGAGTCTCTCGTTTGCGACAGAATGTTGCCCAGCTCGATCTGAGGCCGTCATCGGCGGCCGTCTCTAGCATGGATCGCGCGCATTGGCTGGGCAGAAAACAATCCGGGCCGGATCGCCGGGCCAGTGTACCACATCGCCGCGGCCGGCCGGCCTCCGCGCGAGGACCCTCCGGACATGACGTCCAACCCGCGGCCGACGCTTTCGATCGTGGCGCCGACCTACAACGAGCGCGACCGGCTCGAGTCCCTCGTCGAGGCCGTTTGTGCCGTCTTCCGGCAGCACCACCTCCAGGGCGAACTGGTCATCGTCGACGACAAGTCGCCGGACGGCACCGGGGCGCTGGCCGACGACCTCGCCACGCGCTACCCGGTGCGTGTCGTGCACCGCGCGGGCAAGCTCGGCTTGGGGACCGCGGTGATCGACGGCTTCAAGGTGGCCACCGGCGACGTGCTCGGGGTGATCGACGCCGACCTGAGCCATCCGCCGGATCTGCTGGCCGCGCTGTACGCGGTGCTCGAGTCCACCGGCAGCGACATGGTGATCGGCAGCCGGTACGTCCCCGGCGGCGGCAGCAGCAACTGGTCGAAGGCGCGGCTGCTGATGTCGCGCGTCGCCTGCGTGATGGCTTTGCCGATCACGCCGGTCCGCGACGCGACCTCCGGCTTCTTCCTGGTCCGGCGCCAGGCGATCGAAGGCGTCACCATCTCGGCGGGCGGCTTCAAGATCTGCCTCGAGCTGCTGGTGCGGGGCCGGGTCGGGTCGGTGGCCGAGGTGCCCTACGTGTTCGTCGGACGCACGGCGGGCGAGAGCAAGATGAACCTCCGCGAGGCGCTCGGCTTCGTCGTGCAGTTGCGCGACCTGCTGACGGTGCGCTGGGCGAAGGGGGCGCCGCCGCGGCCGCGTTACCGCCGGATGTCGGTGGCGCAGACGAAGGAAGCCATCGGCAGACTGTCGCCAGCCGAGTGAGCGGCAGCTTCCGGCTCCTGGATTCATCCGAGGATTACGCGGAGGTGCGGCTTCAAGGAGCGGCCGACAAGGCCGGCCGCTCCGGGGCGCGCGGGTGGGGGCTGGAGACGAGGGCTTGGAGGGACATC
>Ga0315273_10004566_pt1 | contig 16964 bp, 13 predicted proteins | sample YL17G02_0_MG_FD_205753 | JGI IMG/M metagenome (GOLD analysis project Ga0315273, IMG submission 205753) | Sediment microbial communities from Yellowstone Lake, YNP, Wyoming, USA - YL17G02_0 | ecosystem: Environmental > Aquatic > Freshwater > Lake > Sediment | place: USA: Wyoming | collected... | reverse complement strand
ACACCTGGCGCGCGGCACCCCCTGTCTGGCCGAAAATGCTAGGAAATTGCACGATCAGTGAGATGGCCGCGGGCCCAAAGTGTCGAAGATCGGCCAGACGGAGTTGATACTTGTGCACTACCGCACCTCCCGTTCCCGCCGCACAGAGATCACCGCCACAGTCCCACCCGCGGGCACACATCACCGATCTTGCACTCGTCACACTTCGGTCTGGTTGGCCGGCACCATTGCTGCCCGATGTGCCAGGCCGGAGGATCAAGAGCGGCAGGACTGCGCGGTGAGAGAGCCCTCGCGGCGTCCCGCACGGCGCTGTCCGGACACCGGGGGCCGACCAGCCCAGTTCGACGAAACACTCTGCGCACGTGCACATCGACCTTCACGTCGTGGTCTGCTTTGCCGCTGCGTCCACCGAGGAGGCCGTAGTCTCTGGCGAGTATGAATGCGGCCATGCTCGCGAGTTGTGCTCCAACTCCGGGGATGGCATCAAGGCGCCGACGCACCGTGGGGACGTCGCGTTGCCCGTTCCAGATCCGCCTCGGATCGCCGCCGTACTCCGACAGAATGTGGGCAGCGGCCGCTGGCAGCCTGCGGGCTAGAACCGGGTGAAACCGGTGGTACGCTTGCCCGTCGTATCCGTGATGGAGCAATCCCCTCAGACGTCGACCATCCATCGCGGCAAGACGTTTCCATAGCCTGGTCACGTCGCGGCGCCCGCCCAAACGTAGACACAAATCCCTTGCCTTATCCCAGGCGGAGCCAGCACGGACTCCGAAATCGAACATCACCCCCAGCAGAAAGGCGTTCGCCCTCAGGGCATGGAGCTTCGTTGTCCCCCTCCTCCACTGGCCCCACTCCATGGATCGTGTACAAAGGCGCAATGCGCGCACAACTCTGCGCTTGGTTCGGATGTTCGGTTTGCGCATACGTACTCAGCGCGGGCCCTTCCGAGGTGTCTCAAACGAACGAGGGAGAACGCCGGGCGGATGGCCCGACTGTGCCGCCTCCGGAGCGGAGAAGGTGTGACCGGCCTCCGCCGCAATCACGATCCTGGCGCACGCTTCCGCGTCGGAAAGCGGTTCGTGGTGTCGCAGCGGAATGCCCAGTCGCTCACAGACGTCGGGTAGCTTGGTCGGGTAGATTTGCCATCGGGCCCGGGCGAGCTGCATCGTGCACTTGAACTCGACACGCGGCAGGCGGATGCGAGCCCGCTCGCAGCACGCGGCCAAGACCGATCGATCGAAGCTGGCGTTGTGCGCCGCGAGAAACTCGACGTCGTCCAGCTCGGCTTTCAGACTGGGCCACAGCTCCGCGAAGGAGGGCTCGCCAACAACGTCGGCCCAGTAGATGCCGTGGATGTACGAGAAAACGAAGTCCCTGCGCGGCGGGCGAATCAGGCGATGGATGCGTTTGATGATCTGACCGTCCTCCACCCGGACGATGGCGACGGCGCAGGCGCTATCCCGTTGGTAGTCCGCGGTCTCGAAGTCGATGGCCGCGAAACTCGTCTTTGTGCCAGCGGGCGCCCGATACATCAGGAAGCCCCCCCGCTTTGGCCGCCGGCGTCAGCGCCGCCGCCACAGGGAAGTGGCGTCATCCAACGACCACCGAAATCAGGGGGCACGAGACGACACGGCTAGCCGATCCATGAATCGTAGCACGACGAGGAGTTCCGACGGACCGTCACCGCACGTCGGCCTTGGCGCTCATGACTCGCCACCCGTCTTCAGTTCCACAATCCTGTTCTGCTCCAACAACGCCTTCCAAAAGACGGTGTTTTGATGATGGCCGCGACCCGACACATCCGGCCGCCCAACGGCCTGCCCCGCCGACGGCATGTGTGAGTCCAGCGTGTCGGCCAGGTGATCGCGCGTGACCACCACCAGCGAAATCTCATGCCGCGACGCCATCACGCACAACCGGCCGGTCTCCAGGTCGAACTCGCTCGGCTGAACGACGCCGGAAAGCGGGTGCACAACCACCATCACCTTCCTCTCCAGCCCTTGCCAACGTTCCGGCGTGTCGATCGATACCCCCTTGAGTTTGTTGTCCAGCCGTAGCCCCATCGCGGCGTTCATCACGTGGTGCGTCGCGCAGAGCCCGATATCGGAGACTGTGAGCGGCGTTCGTTTTCCGTCCATCAGACAGTCGGCCTGGCTTTGGAGAATAGCGCGAGCGACCGAGACCGCCACGTTCGCGACTTCCTCGTCGCATTCGAGCGGCGGGCCGCCGTCCGGCGTGGGCACGGTAACACCGACGACAGAGCCCTTGCCCAGGAGATCCAAAACCCCTCCGCTCGCACCACGAATCTGCCGATTCGGCATCAGCAGCCGCTCGCCCGGCGCCGCCCACGAATCGAACGAGAAATCATAGAACGGCCGAATCAGGTCCGCCGTGGACGCCGGCAGGCGGCGCGTCGCTGGCAGCCGCAGGTCGAGCGCCTCCCGCCGGTGCTCCTGCAGCACGAGCTCAGGTGCCGGCCGATGCGGCGGACGAGGTGCTGTCTCCCATCGCGAGGCGTCGATCGACACGACCGGCGGAATCTGCCCAGGGTCGCCGATCAGCACGAACCTCGGCGCCACCTGCCCGAGGAGCATGAAGTCGGCCCACCCCATCTGCCAGGCTTCCTCGACGAACAGTACGTCGAAGGGATGCGCAAGCTCGATCAGACCCCACTTGGCGGTCGTGCCCACCACGATGCATCGACCGGTGGGCAGGTCCTGGTGCTTCGCAATCGCCTGCACGCCCGGGGGCTGCGTCGTGCCGACGCCGTCCTGCGCCACGAATCGGATGCACGGCACCTTGCCGAGCGACAGACGACGACAGATGTCGTCGGCCTGCGATCGGGTCTGCGTCGCGATCGCCACGCGTTGCTTCCCGTCGCAGGCCGCCTTGACGCCTTCGAGTAACAGGTGTGTCTTGCCGGAACCAGGCGGCGCTTGCACGACCGCCAGGCGCTCCTCGTCACGCACGTGATGGATCAACCGCTCGGTCGCCTCGTCGACCTGCGCCTTGATTTCGATCTGGTGCTTTCCCAGTTTGATCATTTGCGGTTGGCATCGAGGGCCGTCAGGTCCTCGGCCACCTCCACCGGCAGATCGGCCGCGGGCACCTTCGGTACGCGATGCGTGAGCCAGGCGCCGGGGACATCGCGCTTCCAAATCAGGAAACTACGCCGGCGCGCGATCTGGTCCATCGACGGCTTGACCAGCACAACGCGCTGCCGTTTCAACTTCGGGCTCGTCGCAGCCAACACTGAGCCATCGCCATCCCGCGGCACCGTCACCAATTTCGTGACAACGAGCTCGAACCGATAGCGCATGTCCCCCGTGCGCTCGATGTCGCGAACTCGCAACTGGCGATCGCGCAGGCCGACAACGCAGAGGGTCGAGTCTTCGCGTAGTCGCAGTGGCAGTTCCCCGTTGCTCTCGACGACCCACACCGGGATCGTCTTCTTCCCCTCCCCTTCGTCCCGCACGTCGATGATAGTTCCGGCGAAGGCCGCCCCAGAGGCCACGAGCTCAGCTTGCAGTTCCCTGTCGTCGTGGATCAGGAGCTGATCGCGCAGTTTCTGCGACGCCTCATGCACGTAGAACCGCGAGCCGGCCGCCGGCGGGTAGCGGTCGGTTTCCGGTGACGGACGAAACGCGGGACCGTCCTCCCTGTCGTCGATCTCCCGCTCGATGCGCCGGTACTGCAGCCGGTGTTCGTCGAGAGACGCCTTGACCAGGACGTCGAGGCCTCGGTTCTCGCGTCGCCGATCTGCCTTCAAGGCGGCTATCGCCTGCTCCGTCAACCGATAGCGGCGCTGAAGCTCCTCGGTGAGCATTTTGTGGATTCGCCGCGTCGCCAGGTCGAGCCGATCGGCGTCTCCGGAGCTTCGCGCCTCGTTGTACATCTCGACGTCCGGCGCGAGTTCGTCTCGCTCCACGGCCGGGTCGAGGTTCGTCGAGATCGATTCACGCTCAGCGTCAGCGGCGGCTCTGGCCCTCGCGTCGCGCCCACCCTTGGTCTGCAGCCACGCGAGCAGGAACCCCAGGTGGCCCTGCCGCGTCGTCTCGGCGGGGAACGTGTACGCCTCGGTCAGCGCTTCGGTGGCCACCATCGTGATCGTCTGCCCCGGTCGTTGCGACTCCCGGAACAGCCACCCACATGCCTGCCCGATCTGGTTCAACCGCGTGAATCGAGCAGCCGCACCGAATTTCGTGAACGTGTACGCGTACGCCAGGTGATGGAGCATCTCCAGGTGCGAGGCGTTCGGAAGCCACACCTGAAACGGCGGCACCTGCGTGTCCGGCGATGGCCCCCACGGCGAGTACTGTGGGTGGTTGAGGTGGGTCAGCAGGGCCGGGCCGAGTTTGGCGACCATCTCGGCGACGTCGTCACGGGTGCGGGGCTCGGGTGTCGTCAGGATCTCGGGGCGTTTCCCCGGCCGTCCGAAGGCAATGCCCCAGGGCGACGACTCCCCACCCATCTTGACGAACGCCAGAATCATTACCTGTTCGTCTGGCAGGCGCGAGACTCGCAACGTCTCACCGCGCGGCAGCGGTTTCCCGCACTCAAAGGCGCGGATCCGGCGGACCACTTCGTCGGCCGTCATGCGAGCCTCCGCAGGTCCTCGATGTCCTTGATCCGCCGAGCCAGGTCTTGTTCCACGGGGTTCGCGGGCATGGCGCCCTTCATCAGCTCCAGCGCCCGCTGGAGTGGAACCGAACCCAGAAACCGCGCGACGTCGTCGCCGAGGACCGCCCCATCTCCGCGCTCGAGCGCCTTCTCCCGGCAGATCTCGACCCGGTCGCAGAAACTGACGCACGTCTCCGAGTAGCGGAAGTCCGCTGAGCAGACGGCGTCCAGCCTTCGTTCGCCGTCTGGCGGGGGCAGCGTTTCGGCCGCGACCCTGAGCAGCTCGAATCCGCGTTTCGCTCGCTCCGCCTGATAGCGGAGGTCCTCGCCGGCCCGCACAGAGGGTTGGTTGAACCCCGGCCGCGTCAGAATCAGAAAGCCGTTCCTGACCACCGTGAAGGACGTGCCGATGCCCAACTCGGCCAACACGAGGTCGAGGCCGTGCACGTACACGCCCGCCTGCGCCCGCGCAGTCGCCAGTTCCCTCTTGTCGGTGTACCCACCCCTGTCCGGGTAGGTCTTGATCTCCCCGACGATCAACTCGCGCGGCGTCTTGTCGTGCCGAATCACCAGGGCGTCCAGGACGAGCAGCGCCTCGGGCAGCATCACGCCGCCGGGGATTCGGACGGTCGCGCCGGCGACGAGCCACGCGGGGTTACGAGGAGGACGGTCGCCTGCAAGCTCCCGCAGCAGATCAGCGGTCTTGGCGAGGGATTCGTCGAGGCTGTGGCACGGCCCGCCATTGAGACGCAACCGCAGATCGACAAGGCCGTGCCCTGCCGCCGGCAGGACACCCGCCCTCTTGAGCGCGTCGATGAGGGATTGGCCGTCGTTTCGGAACAGGCCCTTCTCGAACCGCTGCCCGCGCATGATGGCGAACGGCGACTGGCCCATCGTCACCCGCCCGCCCTCGTGCTTCACCACGTCGGCCATCGAGATGTTGTGCACGGCGGACAAGGTGTTCGCCTGGCAGCCCGGGTTCCTTGCCCACTGTTCAAATCGACGCCGGGTGTCGCGATGGGAGTCGTCTGCCCTCTTTCGGTTCATGCCGCGCCTCTCGGGGGAGGGCTGTCTGCTGTCTTGCTGGCGGCATGATCAATCGCACAAGTCAGTGGCGGCAGGCGTCGCTTTCTGGCCGTCTGGCGGAGTCACCGGAAAACCCCTATCATCTGCGCGGACGACACCACCATGCCGGAACCCGTGCTCCTCTCGCCCCAGCAACAGCAGGTCGTCGATCATCGGGGCACAGACCTGCAGGTGATTGCCTGCGCCGGCTCTGGAAAGACGGAGGCGATGGCCCGCCGCGTGGCCGGCTTGGTGGCAGAGGGATACGAGCCGGCGTCGATTGTCGCCTTCACCTTCACCGAGCGCGCGGCCGCGGAGTTGAAGGAGCGCATCACGGCGCGGGTGGCTGAACAAATGGGCGCCGCCTTTCGCGACCGGCTCGGTCCAATGTTCGTGGGCACCATCCACGGGTACTGCTTTCGGCTGCTCCAGGATTACGTGCCGGCGTATGGCAACTACGACGTCCTGGACGAACACCGCCACGCCGCCTTTCTCTCGCAGGAGTACCACCACCTCGGTCTCGGTAAACTGAAAGCGAAGCACTGGGAACCGATTCGCGACTTCATCCGGACCGTCGATGTGATCGGCAACGAGGTGATTCCGGCCGCCGCGCTCGCCGGAACGCCCCTGGGCGAGTGCTACGCGGCGTACCGCCAGGCGCTCGACTCGCATCACTTCCTGACCTTCAGCCTCTTGATCACCTGTGCGCTGGAGGCGCTCGAACGTCCTGAGGTATTCGCGCGGGTCCACGGCCCGCTGCGGCACCTGTTCGTGGACGAGTACCAGGACATCAACCCGGCCCAGGAACGTCTCATCTCTCTGCTCGCGCAGCCGCCGGTGCTCCTGACGGTGGTCGGCGACGATGACCAGTCGATCTACCAGTGGCGCGGGTCGGACGTTCGGAATATCGTGACGTTCACCGCACGCCGGCTATCGGCGTCCGCTGTCGAGCTCGATACCAACCGTCGCTCTCGCCCCGCCATCGTCACGCGGGCCACGGAGTTCGCCCAGTCGATCCCCGGCCGCCTGCCGAAGAAGATGAGGGCCGCGCGCCCCACCGGCGCCCAGGAAGTGACCGCGTGGGCGGCCAGGACAGACCAGGAGGAGGCGACCCGCATCGCGGAGACGATTGAGCGTTTGAGGTCGCTCGGTTACCGCTATCGAGACATCGCCGTCCTCTTCCGCTCCGTGCGCACGTCGGCGCCGCCCCTCATCGCGGCACTCCGCGCACGCAACATCCCCTACTCGGCCGCCGGCCGGACCGGTCTCTTCCTGCAACCGGAGGTCGCATTCCTTGCCGAGGTGTACGCCTGGTTCGTGGACGGCGACTGGCGCGACGACCGGTATGCCGAGTTCCGCCCCGCCATGCTCGATGGCATCGTCTCCGGCCTCGATCGCGTCTTCGGCAACGGGAACCCAATCCCCGACCTGCGCGGGTACCTGGAGGACTGGCGCGCGTTCGTCCTTCGCGGCCACCGCTCGGTGAATCTGCTGGGCGACTACTATCGCCTGCTCCACGTCCTGGGCGTGCACCAGATCGACCTCGCAAACCCGGCCGGATCTGCTCGCATGGGTGCACTCGCCCGCTTCTCCGAGGTTCTCGCCGACTTCGAACACGTCCAGCGGCAGGGCCGGCACGTCGTCAAGGAAGGCAGGCGTACGTTCGAGCCGGGGCGCGACCGCGGCCGCGACTACTTCCGCGCGTTGCACAGCTATCTCCTCCACTACGCGCGCGACGCGTACGAGGAGTTCGAGGGCGAACCGGCCGTGGACCTCGATGCCGTGGACATCCTCACCGTGCATCAGGCGAAGGGCCTCGAGTGGCCCGTCGTCTTCATCCCGTCCCTCGTGGACGGCCGGTTCCCTTCGCGACGGGCGGGCCAGCCGCAGGAGTGGCTGCTCCCCAAGAGCGTGTTTCCGAAGGACACCCGCCGCCGCTACGAAGGAGGTGACGCGGAGGAACGCCGTTTGTTTTACGTCGCGCTCACCCGCGCCCGTGACGCCGTCTACCTGTCGTGGTTCGAACGAAAGGCCAACGCGTTCCGGCCGTCGCCGTATCTTCTCGAAGTTGTCGGCGGCGAGTCTGGCGTCGCGACGAGCCTGCCGCTGCCCGGCGCGCCGTCCGGCGACCTGCCCGATCGCCAACCGCCGCTCGACATCTCCTTCTCGGACCTTGCGGTATTCCAGGAATGCGGGCACCGCTACCGCCTGGGCCACGTGCTCGGCTTCCAGACGCAGATTGCCCCGGAGCTGGGGTACGGGCGAGCGATCCACCACGTCCTCCGGCACCTTGCCGACGCGGTGCGATCGTCCGGTTCGGTCCCCGACGCTGATGGGCTGAACGCCCTGGTCGGGCAGGAGTTCTTCGTCCCGTTCGCCTCCGCGCAGGCGTGGGAGACGATGAGAAAGGCCGCGCGACGCCTGGTAGCAGCCTACGTGGACCAGTACAGCGAGGACCTGCAGCGTGTGTGGGCGGCCGAGCGACCGTTTGTCCTTCATGTAGACGATGGCGTCGTCAGCGGGCGCGCCGACGTGATCCTGGACCGGGAGGGCGGCCGCGCGGGCGCGCTTGCTATCGTGGACTACAAGGTGGCGGCCGACGAAGGGCGAGAGGACCGGTACGGGGAGCAGTTGCGGGTCTATACGCTGGCCGGCCGCGGGGAGGGGCTGATCGTTGAAGGCGCCTACCTGCACGAACTGCGAGATGGCACGCGGAAGGCAGTTGACGTCTCCGAGGATACCTGCCGCGTGGCATTGGGCGACGTCAGCGAACGGTTGGGGCGCCTCCGACTCGGGCAGTTCCCCGCCGCGCCCAAGGCCGCCCGGTGCAAGGGCTGTGAGTACCGGGCAATCTGCAAAGAAGAGCCAAGCCTAGCGCAGTAGGTTCGGCTATTGACGCGTTCCGACTTTCGCGCCTGCCAGAATCAACGGACCCACAAGATGCGACCGCGCCGCAGCCAGAAGTGACAGCGGCAGCCGGTTTGTCGCCACACCGACGGCCAGAGTGTCACGGCGCCGTCGTCGTCCACTCGCAGGCGCCAGCGGGGCCGGGTCGGTGGGATCAGGTTGAGCTGCAGGATCGACCCGCAGCCGCAAGGACAGAGGAGCGCAGCATGCCAATCGTGCCCGTTCTCCCCGATGATGTAGACGCGATCGCCTGCCACTGACGCCGGAACGTCAGTGGCGCGTTGGACCCGCAGGAAGGTCTCGCTGCCGAAGACGCCGCCGAGCCACCTGCGAAACCGCGCTACCCGCACGCAAAGGCGCCGCGTCCTGCTCATCGACTCAACTCCGGCATGCCCAGGTAGGGTTCGACATCCCCTTGTCCAACGCACTTCGCAAGGTAGCCCGCGCCGTCACGCTCGGGAGCCGTGTAGAACTCGACATGGCAAAGGTTGACGCGCCACTCGGCGAAGGGGTCATTCCCATCCGTCCGGTAATCATGGAGTCGCGCCAGGAAGTCGTTCACCGCCATCGCGGCAACCTGGAAATTCACGCTGATGACCGCCGGGCTCGACTCCTTGGCGCCCTTGATGTAGCGCTCCTGCTCACGCCGTGCGTGCTCGTCAGGATCGATGCGCCGAAGCGCTTCGGATTGCACGTCTTCGGGCGTGATGACGCGGCGGTCCATCAGCGTTGAGAGGCCAGGCTGCAGATAGTGAACCGCCCCTGAGACCTCCTTGATGACGCCCGTTTGCTCGTCGGCCTCCAGTTTCACCCCCAGATCCAAATAGGGCAGGAGGTAGTACGTCGCGAGCCGATTGAGCACGCTGCGTCCCTCGGCTCCGTCCATGCAACCGAAGGCGAAATCGCACGCCGCAACCGCCTCAACTGCTCGGCGCGTGGATAGCGGGTGGCAGATACGGACCACCGTCGTCCCGACTCCGGCGCGTTCGATCGCGTCTCCGATGACGTCTACCTTCGGACGCTTGGCCGCTGCATCGGCTGCGGTCGCGTGGAGTATCCGGTTGAGGTTCTCGACTCCGACTGCCTCAGGCTCGACCAGCACCAATCGGCCGACGCCGAGCCGAAAGAGCTGTTCGATGGCGGGACTGCCAGTCCCGGAGCAGCCAATAACGGCAACGCTCAACTTCTTCAGCAAGTTGACCGTGCGACTCCCAAAAGCCTGAGCGTTGCGCCGCAGCGCCTCCGGCGTCGCCGGCACCTGACGGTCCCAGAAATGGATACGGACATCAGGTCCGACAACCATGATCCGCTCGAGCGGCTCCACCGCCCCGTCCGCGCCGATGCACCGCCCAAAGAGGCGGCCGTCCCCCATCAGAACGACGCTCCCGTGCGCTATCGGACGATCGACCCAGACCCGGGCATTCGAGAAGAACGCCTCATCAGCCGTGTCGTCCGTGGCCGAGAACTCGTCGAGACCGTTTCGGTGGCTGTGCACCTTGAAAACGCTCAAGCCAGCACGGGAGGCGGTCTCCAGTACGTCCCTCAGCGTGCGGGACGACCAGCGGACGCTTGTGGGCGTTCTCTCGGAGCACTCGGAGTACGGGATCGGCACAACGCGCTGGACCAGATGGCGCACAACCGACCCCGAGCGCCGGCCGCAAAGCAGGAGCGCCACGGCCTCGTAGCCGTCGGCCGGAAAGAGATGTTGCCGGAGCACGTCCGCCTGGCCCTTCGTGAGCGTGAGCGTCTTCATGCCGCCACCCTCTCGAACTCGCGCCGAAACCAGTCGCAGACCAAGTCGTGGTACGTCTCCAGGCTGTCCTGACCCGGGCGCCACGGGTTGGCTGCGGTGAGGTGCCTGGACCACCGCTGATACTGCTTGCCGTCGATCGCCTCGCCGCACTGTGTAGCGTTGATCGGCCTTCCATCCTGGCGCGCAAGAGGCGGGAATACGAACACCATGTCGAGCGGGCCGTCTGGATAACCGGGCAGGATCTGGATGGCCACGCTCACCCGATCGTGGTTGTAGCCGGCTGGCACCGGATGGTCATGGATCAGAAGCCAGCGTTGGGCCGGGCTTGCCCCGAGAACCGTCTCCCAGGGCAGGCCAAGCCGCTCAAGAAAGCACTGGTCGACCTCTCCGAGCGCAAAATCCCGCCGCATCGCTCAGCCCTCCGTCTGGTCGCGAGAAAGCGTCCGGAACTTCTCGACACCCGGGGCGCGGAGATCAACCGGCTGTCCTAGGCCGATCTCCTCCGAGCGACCACCGCTGAACACCTGGAAGATCATGAAGCGCTCGACTGGCGTCTTGCCGGCCAGCCCCAGCAGCTCGCCGCCTGTGACGACAGGACGCTCCACCACGTAGCGCTCGCGGTCGATTCGGACTTGGTAGCGCTTCGCCGCCGGTTTACGTTCCAACCGAGAACTCGCCTCCACGTCAAGCACATCCACTTCAGGCTCGACGTCGCCTACCGCACCCTCCTTGCCGGCGGGTACGCCTCCAACATGCTCAATTTGCTCGTCTTTCATCGATCCCACTCCTCACAAATACGTTGACCGCTGGCCCCTGCCCAAGATATAGTCAAGGGGAGACCGGTTTACAAAACACAGCATATCATGCGCGTCTGTAAACCGCAAGAGGAGGTGCACGGCATGATTGGAGAACGCCTGAAACTCGCACGGGCGAGCGCAGGACTGTCGCTGCGCGGGCTGGCAGACCGCCTCGGCAATCTCGTGACGGCGCAGGCATTGGGAAAGTACGAACGCGACGAGATGCTGCCGAGCTCGACGGTGCTGATGGCCCTCGCAGAAGCGTTGGCTGTCCCAGAGTCGTACCTGGTAAGCGCAGGGCAGCTGCAGTTCGACGGTGTAGAGTTTCGAAAGCAGAAGGTCGCCGGAGCAAAGGAGCAGGCGACGCTTCGGGCACAGGTCATCAACCACGCCGAGCGTTATCTACTGGTGGAAGATCTCCTAGCCGCGGACAGCATCGAGTGGAAGGTGCCCGCGAACTTTCCGTACCCGGTCGCGTCTGCCGACCAAGCGGAAGTAGCGGCGGTGACGCTGCGGCAAGCGTGGCAGCTCGGGGAAGATCCGATTCCGCGGCTGGCAGAGTATCTCGAAGAGCGCGGGATCAAGATCCTGCTGATCGACCTCGCCGAGAGTATCTCCGGGATGGCCGCCAAAGTGCGGCGTTCGTCGGGTCGCGCGGTCGACATGATCGTGATCAACAAGACGCACCCCGGAGAACGCCAGCGGTTCACGCTCGCACACGAGCTTGGGCACCTGCTGCTCCAGCCAGCGGGTGACGTCAACATGGAAGACGCGTGCAATCGCTTTGCTGGCGCATTCCTCGTGCCCCGAGCAGCGCTGTTGCCTGAAGTCGGACGAAAACGCCACAACATCTCGCTGGGGGAGCTTCTTCGGCTCAAGCAGCTTCACCTGGTCAGCATTCAGTGCTTGATCTACCGCCTGAAGGATCTCGACGTGATCTCTTCGGCGATGGCGGCGCAGCTGTTCGCGCTGATGAACAAGCTTCATATCCGCAAGAAGGAGCCGGGGGAACTTCCAACGGAAGAGACGCAGCGGTTTGAGCGGCTCTGCTTCCGCGCGTTTACGGAATCAGTGATCTCCGCAAGCAAGGCCGCTGAGCTCCTTGACGTGACGGTGAAGAGACTCGACGAGATGCTCGAGGCGAAGGCGGTTGCGTAGAGATGGCGGCCCTGCTCATTTCCGACACGTCGATCCTGATCGACCTCGAGCGCGGAGACGTCGCCGAAGCCGCTTTTCGAACGTCCCATGAACTGGCAGTCCCGGACGTCTTGTTCAAACGAGAGCTGGAGCCGTACAACGGCGCCCAGCTGCGCGCGCTCGGCTTGAAGGTTCTCCCACTGGAACCGAGCGGCGTCGGACTGGCGGCCGGCTACCGGGTGCGTGAGCCGAAGATCTCTTTCATCGACAGCATGGCACTCGCTCTCGCCAAGGCGACGACTTCCATTCTGCTGACAGGGGACGCCGCGCTGAGAGCTCTGGCAGACCAGGAGACCGTTGAGTGCCACGGTCTCCTGTGGCTCTTTGACGTGTTTGAGAACGAGGCGACCTTGGAAGTCGCCACTCTTCACGCAGCGCTCACTCGAATCAGAGACCATCCGAACTGCCGCCTACCGCGACACGAGGTCGACAAGCGGTTGGCCCACTACACGAAACGAATGGAGTGAGGGCACGGCCCTCCTCGGATCCGCCCTTCGTCGCCATTTCGGGTAGAATCCCTCGCAACGCGCCGTCCCGCGGCAGTTTGCCCCCGGCCGCCGTGACCTCCCCTGACACACGCTACGCGCACGATCCCCTGGTAGAAGGCTGACCATGGCGAAGAAAACGACAAACGGCGGCGTGAAGACCACCGACTACCGGCACAAGGGCGAGAAGCGGACCAACATCCCGCCCGCGAAGATCGCCGCCGAGGGCAAGGTGCCGAAGGTGGCGAAGGTGCGGTACCACTACAGCCCGCACCTGCCGCCGGAGCTGCGCTTCGACCCGACGGGCAAAGCGGACAAGCTGCCGGAGCTGATTGCCGAAGCCGGCCGACGTCCACTCACAGAGAAGGAGCAGAAGCTGCTCGCCGAGGCGCTCCGCGACCACCAGCCCTGGCTCGAGTGGGCCGGCAAGCGTGAGCAGCACGAGCGCGGGTTCTTCGAGGTGGACCCGGTGGCGCTCCACATCCACGAGCGCATCTCGACACAGGCGATGCTACGCGTTCTGGCGCGCGAAGACGTTCAGCGCGATCTCTTCGCCGACCCGCAGCAGGCGTACGCCCAGGCGGTGCAGTTCTACAAGCACCCGGTGGACTGGGCGAACCGCCTGATCCTGGGCGATTCGCTGCAGGTGATGACGAGCCTCGCCAGGCGCGAGAACCTGGCCGGCAAGGTGCAGATGATCTACATCGACCCGCCGTACGGCATCAAGTTCTCCTCGAATTTCCAGCCTCAGGTGGGCCAGCGCGATGTGAAGGACCGTGACCAGGATCTGACGCGCGAGCCGGAGATGGTCAGGGCGTACCGCGACACTTGGACGCTGGGTGTCCATTCATACGTTGCCTACCTTCGTGACCGACTGCGCGCAGCCAGAGATCTCTTGGCTGACGCTGGCAGCATATTCGTACAGATCGGCGACGAAAACGTCCATCGTGTTCGCCAGCTGTTAGACGACGTGTTCGGAGCGGTCAACTGCATCGCACAAATAGCCATTCAGAAGACCACCGGCAAGGGCAGCGACTTCATCGATCCTGTCTGTGACTATCTGCTCTGGTATGCCCGCGACCGGACGCACTGCAAGTTCCGTCCTCTCTACCGCGCCAAGGACTTCGGCGAAGAAGGGGCAGCCGAGTACACAGCTATCGAACTTTCAACGGGCGAGCGTCGGACCCTGACGCCGGAAGAGAAACGTGATGCCTTGCTGCATCCTGAAGGCGCGAGGGTCTACAGGCTAGACAACCTCACCTCGCAGACCCGGAGTAACACGACGGTCTTCGACTACACTTGGGAAGGAAAGACCCTTGGCCCAGGCGCTGGTGGCTGGAAGACGAACCTCACAGGAATGGGCCGTCTCGCCGGAGCGCAGAGAATCCGCACGAGGCAAGTCGGCAACACGATTTGCTATGTGCGCTACATCGAGGACTTCCCGGCGATCCCGATCGCCAACCTGTGGAACGACCTGTCTTCGGGCTTCAACGTCTATCAGCCGAAGATCTACGTCGTGCAGACCAACGAGCGCATTGTCGAGCGCTGCATGCTGATGACGACTGACCCAGGGGACCTCGTGGTGGATCCTACCTGCGGCAGCGGCACCGCTGCGGAGATCGCCGAACAGTGGGGCCGCCGTTGGATCACGTGCGACACGAGCCGAGTAGCGCTGGCGCTGGCGCGCCAGCGCCTGATGACCGCGCGCTTCCCCTACTACCAACTGCGGCCTCTGGCGGCCGAAGACGCCCAGCGGAACCCCAACGGCTGCTGGCTCACCGATTCGACCAGCCAAGTTCCGGGCAAGGCCACCTTCAGATGCAAGGCCGTTCCGCACATTACGCTCAAGAGCATCGCGCGCAATGCGGCACTCGATCCGATCTTCGATAAGCATGACCCGATACTCGCCGCCGGCCTTAAGAACTTGAACGCCGCGCTGCAACAGGTGCCGACGGGCCTACGGCAGAAATTGGCAGCGAAGCTCACCGAGAAGCAGCGACGTGAGGGCAAGAAGTCAATCACGGACGCCGATCGTCGTCGCTGGGAGCTGCCGACAAACGCCTGGCAGGACTGCGAGGTTCCGTTCGACACCGACCCGGACTGGCCGAAGCCTCTCCAGACTGCCCTCACGGCGTATCGGAAGGCCTGGCGCGCCAAGATGGACGAGGTGAATGCCTGCATCGCCGCCAACGCCGACATGGAGGAACTGGTCGACAAGCCCGAGATCGTGAACCGCATCGTCCGCGTGGCCGGGCCGTTTTCCGTCGAGGGCGTGCGCCCCGAGGAACTCTCGCTGGGCGACGAGGGCCTGTTCGACCCGACACCCAACGAGTTCGAGACCGACGACGGGAGTGTGCAAAGCGGCGACCTGAACGTGCAGGCGTACCTATCGCAGATGGTGCAGCACCTGCGGACCGACGGCCTCACCTTCCTCGGCAACCAGCAGCGGAAGTTCGCGCGCATCGAGCCGCTGTTCGAGGACGCGTCGGGCTCGCTCGTCCACGCCGAGGGAGCATGGGACGGCGCGGGCAACGACAAGGCCGCCACCGTGGGCATCTCCTTCGGGCCGCAGCACGGGCCCGTGACGGCACTGCAGGTCGAGGAAGCCATCCGCACGGCGAAGCAGTACGACGAGCTCGTGATTGCAGGCTTCAGCTTCGACGCGGAGGCCTACGCCGTCGTCGAAGAGGCCGGCCACCCGAAGCTGCGGGTCCACCTCGCCCAGATCCGGCCCGATCTCAACCAGGCGATGCAGGGGCTCCTCAAGGACACGCCCAACAGTCAGCTCTTCACCGTCTTCGGCCAGCCCGAGATTGCCGTCAAGGAAAGCAAGGAAGGCTGGATCTGCACGCTGAAGGGCGTGGACATCTACAACCCGCTCGACAACACGGTCCGCTCGTCGGGCGCCGACAAGGTGGCGGCTTGGTTCCTCGACGGCGACTTCGACGGCCGCTGCTTCTGCATCACGCAGGCGTTCTTCCCGGACCAGAACGCATGGGAGAAGATTGCCAAGGCGCTGGGCAGCAGTGCCGACCTGGAAGCGTTCGAGCGACTGAAAGGCACCAAGTCGCTCCCGTTCGCGAAGGGCAAGTACGGACGGATTGCCGTCAAGGTGATCGACCCGCGCGGCAACGAGGTGATGGCAATCCGGAAACTGGAATAGGACGATGGCCAAGCGACCACGGACACAGGAAGCCCCGGCAGACTGGCGACCGACGCAGGCCGTTCCCGAACCGATCCTCAACCCGCCGTACACCGAGCCGACACGTCATTGGATCTACCGCGGAGGCGTTCCCGAGCCGGCCAACGGCCGGCGCCCGGCCAGCTACTGGTACACCACGAAGAAGGTGGGCTCGGGTCAGCAGGATCTGCTGGCCGAAGAGGAGCGCGACGACATCGAGCTGGTGAACCGGCTTCGCAGGGACGTGGCGCGGTGGCGATCGACCGGGTATCGAGGCGCTTCGGGCGTCACTCGAGAACTCCTGGCCTACTGGACGCGCGCGGACCGCGTCGTGCCCAGCCGGCTGTTCTTCTGCCAGGTCGAAGCCGTCGAGACGCTGATCTACCTCCTCGAACTGGGCCTCCCTGGCCGGCTGTTGGCAAGCGGGTACAAGACGTTCGAGGTGGAGCCGGCCCTTCTCTCTACGCTGCTCGCCGGCGATCGCCCGCCGTTCGCGGCCGAGGACGACACGAACTGGCCACGCCTGGTGGATCCCGCCGGAGAGGCCGGCTACCTGCCGCTGCGGCGGCTCGGCTGCAAGATGGCCACCGGGGCCGGCAAGACGGCCGTGATGGCGATGCTCATCACGTGGGCGTTCGTGAACCGTGCCCGCAATCCGGCGAGCGCCCAGTTTCCCAACGCGGTGCTGGTCTGCGCGCCAAACCTCACCGTCAAGGAGCGCCTCCAGGCGTTGCGTCCCGAGCACCCCTGGAACTGCTATGACTACTTCGACCTCGTCCCGAACAAGTACCGCGACCAGCTCGGCACGGGGAAGATCCTGATCACCAACTGGCACGCGCTTGCCCTCAAGAGCGAGAACCGCGAGGGCGACGCCAGCTACCGGGTGGTCCAGAAAGGCGAGGAGACGCCCGACGCCTTCACCAAAGACCGTCTTGGCGAGCTGGCGGCCCGGCTCCCCA
>Ga0315273_10004565_pt1 | contig 16970 bp, 12 predicted proteins | sample YL17G02_0_MG_FD_205753 | JGI IMG/M metagenome (GOLD analysis project Ga0315273, IMG submission 205753) | Sediment microbial communities from Yellowstone Lake, YNP, Wyoming, USA - YL17G02_0 | ecosystem: Environmental > Aquatic > Freshwater > Lake > Sediment | place: USA: Wyoming | collected... | reverse complement strand
GCGGGCGCAGCTGTTCATGCCCCGCGGGGCGATTCTGAGGGTCGATCTGGACGAAGAGCACTGGCTGGCGTACGGGGCCGGCAAGAGCGTTCCGGCGTTGGTGTTTACCTCCCAGGCATTGGTTTCCAGGTATCCCGTGCGCACACCCGCGCGTTTTGCTCAGGCCGACGGGCTACGCCTCTCCGGGCTGCTCTGGCCCGAAGCGCGCGACCGTTGGGCGCGCACCGCCTATGCCACGCGGGAATCCCGCGAACGGGGACAGATCATCCTATTTTCCGGCGATCCGGTGTTCCGGGGATTCTTTCGCGGTACAGAACGGTTGTTGGTGAACGCACTCTTGTTAGGCCCGGGGTTCGGTACGAATCCTCCGGTGGGGTGGTGAGTGTATCCGTAACAAGCCCCCGCCTGTTCGCGTATGCAGGATATTGGACCCGCTGTGTGCATCCGCGTATACTATTCTTAACTCAGGAGAATGAATGAAACGCTCACTGCTGCTGTTGTTCCTGGCCGTTTCGGTGGCGACCGCAACCGACACACGGATCACCGTTCCGTACACCCGTTTCACGCTTCCCAATGGACTCACCGTTATTCTCCACGAAGATCACTCAACCCCGACCGTCAGCGTGAATATCTATTATCACGTTGGTTCCGGGATGGAAAAGCCGGGGCGGACCGGGTTTGCGCATCTTTTTGAACATCTCATGTTTGAAGGTTCGGGTCATGTGCCGGAGGGGAAGTTCGATGAGTGGCTTGAAACAACGGGGGGCGAGAACAACGGTTCGACGAGCACGGACCGGACGAATTACTGGATCAACATTCCGCGGAACGCTCTGGAACTCGCGCTTTTCCTGGAATCCGACCGGATGGGATACCTGCTGAATGCTATGACGCCGGAAAAAGTCGACGGCCAGCGGAACGTCGTCAAGAACGAGCGCCGGCAGTCATACGAAAACCGGCCGTATGGAATGGCATCACTGGTGATCGATGAAAACCTGTATCCACCGGACCATCCGTATCACTGGCCGACTATCGGTTCGATGGCGGATCTTTCCGCCGCAAGTTTTCAGGATGTCGTGGATTTTTTCAAGAAGTATTATAGTCCCAACAATGCCAGCCTCTCCATCGGGGGCGACATCGACCCGCCGGCTGCGCGCGCGCTGGTGTTGAAGTGGTTCGGCGATGTGCCCGCCGGTCCACCCGTTCCTCCGCTTGGCTCACCGGCAGCGTACCTCGATACCGAGAAGCGTTTGGTCATCGAAGACAAGGTGATGCTTCCACGACTCTATATGACGTGGCTTTCGCCGGCGATCTTTGCGCCGGGGGATGCGGAACTGGATGTTCTCGCCAACATTCTCGCCGGCGGCAAGAACGCGCGGCTCTACAAGCGGCTGGTGTATGATCTGCAGATTGCGCAGGACGTACGGGCCGGCCAGGATCAGTCCCAGCTGGGGTCCCAATTCCAGATCGTCGCCACGGCGCGGTCAGGCCATACTCTCGTGGAGCTCGAAAAAGTGATTCAGGAGGAAATCTACCGGATCAAAAGGGAACCGCCCACCCGCCGTGAAGTTGATCGTGCCGTGAATCAGTACGAAGCCTCGTTCCTCAGCCGTCTGGAGTCGGTCGGCGGTTTCGGCGGCAAGGCCGATCAGTTGAATGCGTACTATGTGCAGACCGGAAATCCCGATTTCTTCCAGGAGGATCTTGCACGTTACAAGGCACTCGACCCTGATGATATTCTTTCGGTGGCAAACACCTATCTCCGCGACACCGGCCGGGTGGTGCTCAGCGTGGTTCCGGAGGGGAAGAAAGAACTGGCCGCGCCCGCACGAAAGGAGGGGAAGTAACCATGAACCGGATCATTCGTTCCGCAGTCGCTCTGGGTTTCCTGCTGGTCGCATGTCTGGTCGCGGTTCCTGTTGCCGCCCAGAAGGTGGACCGTTCCGCGCCTCCCAAAGTGGGCCCTCCGCCGGTCTTCATTATGGCACCGATCCAGCGGTCTACGCTCTCCAATGGTTTGCGCGTGGTATTGCTTGAGAAGCATGAAGTGCCGCTCGTGCAAATCAATCTGGTGTTTATGACCGGCTCCGTGATGGATCCGGAAGGGAAGACCGGGTTGGCATCGATGACGGCAGCCATGATGATGGAAGGCGCTGCGGGGCGCGATGCACTCGCTCTGGCCGATGCCATTGACTATCTCGGCGCGGAGATGTCGGCGTCCGCCGGTTATCACACTTCATCGGTCTCCTTGCAGACGCCGCTGACGAAGCTGGACTCCGCACTTGCCCTCCAGGCGGATATCGTGCTGCGTCCGACGTTTCCCCCGGCAGAACTCGAGCGGAAGCGGAAGGACCGCCTGACCACGCTGCTCCAGTGGCGCGACCAGCCGCGTTCTCAGGCATCGGTGATGTTCAACCGGGTGGTGTATGGCGAGGCTCATCCCTACGGTGCCTCCGCGATCGGCGATGAGCAGGCAATCCGCTCGTTGCGTGTTGAAGATCTCCAGCGCTTCTTTGCCCGGTACTACCGGCCGAACAATGCCTTCCTGGTGGTCGTCGGCGATGTGAATGTGCAGATGATGAAGCCCAAACTCGAGGCGGCGTTTGGCGCCTGGAAGGCCGGGAATGTCCCTCCCGCGCAGTTCCCGGCGATTGTCCTGAAGGAAAAGCGCTCGGTTACGCTTGTGGACAAGCCCGGTGCCGCGCAGACGGAGATCCGTATCGGCCGTGTCGGTTCGCCGCGCGTGACGGACGACTACTATGCGCTTGTGGTGATGAACACGATTCTCGGGGGCTCGTTCAGTTCCCGCCTCAACCAGAACCTGCGCGAAACCCACGGGTACACGTACGGGGCGAGTTCGTCGTTTGCGTTCCGTCTCTATGCCGGTCCGTTCCTGGCCGGTACGGCGGTCCACACCGCCAAGACCGACTCCGCATTAATGGAATTGTTTAAAGAGATTGACGGCATACTCAAGCCCATCCCCGGTGAAGAGCTCGAGCGCGCGAAAAACTATGTCGCGCTCGGATTTCCCGGAGATTTCCAGACCGTGCGTGATATTTCGATGCGGCTGGAGGAGATAATGATCTACGAATTGCCGGAGACCTATTTTAACAACTACATCGCCCGTATTCTTTCCGTCACCAATGAGGACGTGCAGCGTGTGGCGAAGAAGTTTCTGGATCCGGAGAAGATAACGGTGGTGCTGGTGGGTGACCGGAAGGAGATCCAGGAAAAAATTGCCACGATGAAACTGGGTCCGATGCAGACGCTGAGCGTGGATGATGTTTTCGGAAAACCGCCGGTCATCGAGGAAACCAAGTGAGACGGATGGGGAGGGCGGACAGCCTGGCCGCCCTCCATGCTTCGATTGTCTCCTGCCGGCGTTGTCCGCGTCTTGTGGCCTGGCGGGAGGAGGCGGCGCGAACAAAAGTGAAGCGATTCGCCCGGGAGGAATACTGGGGGAAACCGCTCACGGGATTCGGAGATCCGGGCGCCCGCCTGCTTCTTGTCGGTCTTGCGCCCGCAGCACACGGGGGGAACCGCACCGGCCGTATGTTCACCGGTGACGAGAGCGGGAACTGGCTCGTGTGCGCGCTCCACCTGGCCGGTTTTGCAAACCAGGCGGTGTCTCTCCATAGGGAAGACGGCCTGGAGCTCAACGACTGTTACATCGTTGCCGCACTCCGCTGCGCTCCGCCTGAAAACAAACCCCTTCCCGTAGAAATGCTCAACTGCCGGCCGTTTCTCCTGGAGGAGATCGGTCTCCTTCACCGGGTGCGCGTGGTGGTGGGTCTGGGGAAGATCGGATTTGAGGCGGGACTCAAGGCGTATCGTGATCTTGGACGTGTCGGCTTTTCTGCGATCCCGCGTTTTGCACACGGTGCCGTGTACAGATTTGACGATCTCACATTTATTGCGTCCTACCATCCGAGTCAGCAGAACACCTTCACGGGGAAACTCACGCGGCCGATGTTCAACGCCGTGTTCCGGAAAGCCAGGAAATATCTGTAAAGACCCGGACCAGTCCCCCCGGCCCGTTCACCAGGTATAGCGGCAGAAGGGATGTAGGTTCACTGTAACGTCAGTACCACCACAGAGCACGGGGGAAGCTTGGCCCTGAGGGTGGTTCCCTCCAGCCGCGCGCCGCTATAACCCGCCGGCCGCACCCTGTCAGGATCCTCAGAGGTCGAGAAATTCATGCGTTCCGAAACTGTTGTTTTCCGTCACCCCTCCCCACCAGCTGTTTACCATTGAAGGTCGTTGTTGCCATCGGCCAATGCCGTCCTTCCAGTGATAGGTGTCCGCAAAACATCCTCCGGGCCAGCGAAGATTGGGAATTTTGAGTTTTTTCAGGGCTTCCACGACGTCTGTCCGGATGCCGCGCGTATTGGGTACCGCGGTCATCTCCTCCCCGACAAAGAAGCCCCCGTATATGCATCTGCCAAGATGTTCAGAAAAGTGTCCATAGATATGCCGGCTGATCGTGTCTCTTCCAAGATCGGCGTTGACCACAATCCGGACCTGGCCGGAAACAGAGCTTATGCAGAGCAGCGTCATAACCAGTGCTGCGGCCTGACGGAAAAGGCCAATCGGAGCAGAACGGATGTGCATAGAAGTATCCCTGTCTGGCTGTGCCTGGGGCGGAAGTAATGGAAAAAGATACAGCGTAATGAAACAAAGGACAAGTCCCCGTCCTGTACATCTTGACATCGGTCTAATCCTGCAGTATAATGTCTACTGGTGCGGTGCCAGATTCTGCTGCCGTCCCAGCGTTCTTATGATCCCCAGGAAACGTGGGGGATCATTATTGGGACATGTCACGCCTGCAGCGGGATGCCCCTCTGCCCGCAGCGCCATGCGCCTCACAACAACTTGCCAATGTACAAAGACCCGGCCATGACCAGATATGTCTTCCCGTCCTGTGTGCTTTCGCTCTTGCTCACCTCCGGTTTCCTCCACGCCGCAGGCAGATCCAAAGGGTATCCGCTCACCCCCGTACCGTTCACAGCCGTACAGGTCGAGGATTCGTTCTGGGGGCCGCGACTGGAGACCAACCGGGTTGTTACTATTCCGTATGCGCTCCGGCAGTGTGCGGAGACGGGCAGGATCCGGAATTTTGAGCTGGCGGACTCTGTGTTACGGGGAGAGCTGCAACAGGGAACATTCTGCAGCCGCTACGGCTTCGATGACTCCGATGTCTTCAAGATCATAGAAGGAGCCTCGTATTCCCTCCATCTCCACTATGATGCAGCGCTTGAGAGAGTGCTGGATTCGCTCATAATAAAAATTGCCGCTGCGCAGGAGAAGGATGGTTACCTGTACACCATGCGCACGATGAACCCGCCCAAGTCGTGGGCGGCAGAACGGTGGGTGAACGACCGGGTCAAAGGGAGCCATGAACTCTACAACGCCGGGCATCTGTATGAAGCCGCAGTTGCCCATCATGAGGCGACCGGTAAGTCGTCCCTGCTGAGGGTTGCACGCAAGAATGCCGATCTGGTGTGTGCCACATTCGGACCCGGTAAGATGCGGACCGTGCCAGGCCACCAGGTTATCGAGATCGGACTCTCACGGCTGTACCTCGTGACGGGTGAGCGGAAATATCTGGATCTTGCAAAATTCTTTCTGGATGAACGCGGCCGGCCGAAGGGTGAGACGTACAACCAGGACCATCTGCCCGTTGTGGAACAGACAGAGGCCGTCGGCCACTCCGTCCGCGCGGCATACATGTATTCCGGTATGGCTGATGTGGCGGCTCTCACCGGCGATGAATCCTACGTCAATGCGATCGACCGGATCTGGCAGGATGTCGTGGGAAGAAAAATGTATCTTACCGGCGGCATCGGCGCGGTCGGGAACACCGAGGGATTCGGCGCCCCGTACGAACTCCCCAACCTGAACGCATACTGCGAAACCTGCGCTTCCATCGCCAATGTGTTCTGGAACTACCGGATGTTTCTCCGTCATGCTGATACCCGCTACCTGGACATCGTGGAACGGGTGATCTACAACGGTTTTCTCTCCGGCGTTTCCATGACGGGAGATCGCTTCTTCTATCCCAATCCTCTTGAAGCGTTGTCGGGGAAAGAACGTTCGCCATGGTTTGCGTGCGCCTGCTGCCCCTCGAATATTGTGCGGTTTATTCCTTCCATTCCCGGATACGTGTATGCGCACCGTGACGACACGCTGTTTGTCAATCTGTTCATCGGAGGGAAGGCGGACATTACGCTCGGCACCGCTCCGGTTGTCGTCAGACAGAAGGGGAATTATCCGTGGGATGGCAGGATCACCCTGGAAGTATCGCCGTCCAGAGAGCGAAGGTTTACCCTTGCGCTTCGGATCCCCGGCTGGGCACAAGGAAAGCCGGTACCGACAGATCTCTATCGATATCTCAATGACGTACATGATCCGGTGCAAGTGGCAGTGAACGGGGCAGCGGTCAAAGGAGTTATGGACAAAGGGTTCCTGCGCATCCGCAGGGTATGGAAGTCTGCCGATGTTGTTACGCTCTCGCTTCCGATGCCAGTCCGGAGGGTTGTGGCAAACGAACAAGTTTCAGATGATCGGGGTAAGGTGGCCCTTGAACGCGGGCCGCTTGTATTCTGCCTTGAAGGGCAGGACAATCCGGAAGGACAGGTTCTGAATCTCGTGATTCCGGATACCACCTCTTTGCGCACGCGATATGCCGCCGATCTGCTTGGCGGTGTACAGCTTATTGAAGGGACAGCGATTCCCGTGCGGCGTCAGCTTGGCGGTGCGGTAACCGGGGGAAAGGAACAAACATTCACCGCGATTCCATACTACGCCTGGGCCCACCGCGGCCTATCGGCAATGACCGTTTGGCCCGCACGGGAGATGAAGTGACTATGGCGCAAAATTCCGGGTATGTAGTCGGTATGGATTTCGGCACGGACTCGGTTCGTGCGTTGATTGTTGATGCGGCCGATGGGCGCGAAGTCTCCACAGGCCTCTCCTCCTACAGCCGCTGGAAGGCCGGTAGATACTGCGACCCCTCGGCAAACATGTTCCGGCAACACCCGCTGGATTATATCGAAAGTATGGAAACGGCCCTGCGGGAAGCCCTGGCCCGCGCACCCTCCGGGTCGGCGGCACGCATCAAAGCCGTTTCCGTGGACACCACGGGATCCACTCCCGTTGCTGTGGATGCGGGAGGCACACCCCTGGCGCTTCTTCCGGCGTTCGCGGAAAACCCCAACGCGATGTTCATTCTCTGGAAGGATCATACCGCGATTCGCGAAGCGGAAGAGATCAATCGTCATGCACGCACCTGGGGCGGCATGGACTTCACACGGTTCGAAGGGGGAGTGTATTCATCGGAATGGTTCTGGGCCAAACTCCTTCATGTGTTGCGGACCGACAGGGCCGTTCGTGCGGAAGCGTTTTCCTGGGTGGAACATTGTGATTGGATTCCGGCGCTGCTGACGGGCGACACACTTCCGCACCGGATCAAGCGCAGCAGGTGCGCTGCCGGTCACAAGGCGATGTGGCATCTGTCATTCGGAGGGTTACCGGCGGAAGAATTTCTGGTTGCACTTGATCCGCTCCTTGCGGGGCTTCGCGGCCGTCTGTACGAGCACACATTCACCAGCGACACGCCGGCCGGGAACCTCACGCCTGAATGGGCAAAGCGGCTTGGTCTGCCTCCGGGCGTGGTGGTTGGGGTTGGAGCTTTTGACGCGCACATGGGGGCGGTAGGAGGTGAAATTGCCCCGTATACCCTGACGAAGATTATGGGTACCTCAACGTGCGACATGATTGTTGCCTCTGCGGATGAGATTGGCGACACGCCTGTGCGGGGGATTTGCGGCCAGGTGGACGGTTCCATTATTCCCGGCATGATCGGTATGGAGGCGGGCCAATCGGCATTCGGGGACGTGTTTGCCTGGTTCCGTGATGTGCTTCTGTGGCCCGTTGCCCGCTTCATCGGCGAAGCGCCGCAACTTGACGTGGCACTGCGCCAGCAACTCGTGCAGGAAACCGGCCATCGGTTGATAGGGGAGCTCTCGGCAGCGGCAAGCAGGATTCCTCCTGGAGAATCCGGCGTGCTCGCACTGGATTGGCTGAACGGGCGCCGGTCGCCCGATGCCAATCAGTTGCTGCGGGGCGCCATCACCGGCCTCAATCTTGCCAGTGACCCGCCGAAAATCTTCCGGGCCCTGGTGGAGGCAACAGCGTTCGGGGCCCGCACGATCGTGGAACGCTTTCGTGCCGAAGGCGTACGCATCGATCAGGTCATCGCGCTGGGCGGTGTCGCGAAAAAGTCCCCCTTCGTCATGCAGGTCGTTGCCGATGTATTGAACATGCCCATCAAGGTCCCTCGCTCCGAACAAACCTGTGCCCTCGGAGCGGCGATGTGTGCCGCGGCGGTCGCCGGGATCTATCCGGGCATCAACGCCGCAAAAGCGGCGATGGGGAACGGCTTTGAGAAAGAGTACCTACCCATGGCCGAGTCGGTGAGCATCTACAACACACTCTTTGACCGGTACTCCCGGCTTGCACGTTTTGTGGAAGAAGAGACGCGGATACAGGAGAACACACAATGAGCCGGTTTCAAGAGCTGAAGGAGAGGGCCTGGCGCAACAACATGCAGCTACCGCAGCTCGGCCTGGTGTTTCACACGTTCGGGAACGTCAGCGTTATCGACCGGAAGCGGGGTGTCGTGGCCATTAAGCCCAGCGGAGTGCCCTACGCCGACATGGGTCCCGATGATATCGTCGTGGTGGACCTGTTCAACACCATCATCGAGGGGATTCTGCGTCCCTCTTCCGATACACAAACGCATTTGATGCTCTACCGGACGTTTCCAGGGATAGGCGGGGTCGTGCACACGCACTCGACCTATGCCACGGTCTGGGCGCAGGCCCTGAAGTCCATCCCCGTTCTGGGGACGACCCATGCTGACCTGTGTTCGGACGACATACCCTGCACCGGCCCGATGAACGATGCCATGATCAACGGGGAGTACGAGGAAGAAACCGGAAAGCAGATTATCGAGACATTTGCCTCCCGTTCCTATCAGGATATGCCGATGGTGATTGTTGCCAGTCATGGACCGTTTACCTGGGGGGATACGCCCGAGGATGCGGTCTATCATGCCGAAATGCTTGAACGTCTTGCCAAAACCGCACTTCTGACGCTTCAGGTGAATCCGGAGGTACCGCGTTTGAACCAGGCACTCTTGGATAAACACTTTCAACGCAAACACGGTCCCGGCGCCTACTACGGCCAGGGCACAATACGCAACGAACGAGGAACTCGCACATGAATAATATGCCCGAAGTGGTGATGGGATTGCTGGCCGTGAGCAGGGATTGTTTTCCGATCGAGCTTTCCAGAAAGCGGAGGAGCATGGTGGCGGAGGAATGTGCCAGACGGAACATCGCCGTGGTGGAGCTGAAGACCACCGTTGAAAGTGAGAACGATGTTGTCCAGGCGCTTGAGGAGATCCGCGCAACAAAGGTCAATGCGCTGGTGCTCTATCTTGGCAACTTCGGTCCCGAGGGGCCGACGACCTTACTGGCGCAGAAGTTCGGCGGACCGGTGATGCTTGTCGCCGCCGCCGAAGAGAGCGGGAAAGACCTGTTCGGGGGGAGAGGAGATGCGTTTTGCGGTTTGTTGAGTGCATCGTACAATGTCGGGTTACGCGGTATCAACGTGTATATCCCGCCGTCGCCGGTGGCCACGCCGCCGGCCGTGGCCGTGATGGTCGGACAGTTCCACTCAATCGCACGCGTTGTTCTCGGCGTCAAACGCTTGAAGGTGTTCTCGTTCGGGCCGAGGCCGTTTGATTTTCTCACCTGTCATGCCCCGATCAAACCGCTCTTTGATCTCGGCATTGAAATTATGGAGAACAGCGAACTGGACATGTTCGATCTGTTTCAATCGGCCAAAGGAGACCCCCGTATTCCCGCGCTCGCACGGGATGCGGCTAAAGAGCTCGGTTCCGGAAACACGTATCCCGATCTTCTGGAACCCCTGGCGCAGTTTGAGCTCTCACTACTGGATTTCATGGAAAAACATATGGGTACATCGACGTACGCCGTCTTTGCCAACAAATGCTGGCCCGCGTTCCAAAAACATTTCGGGTTTGTTCCCTGCTTCATCAATTCCCGGATGGCGGGACACGGCATACCCATTTCCTGCGAGGCCGACGTCTACGGGGGGGTGAGCGAATACCTGGCGATGTGCGCAACGGAGTTGCCGGCTGCCATCCTGGATATCAATAATACGGTGCCTGCAGACATGTTCGCGGAAGCAGGGACGGCGGTCGGTGCGTACTCCAATGACGACCTGTTTATGGGATTCCATTGCGGCAACACTTCATCCGCATGCATGGCGTCGGCGGCAATGAAGTTCCAGCTGATCATGCACCGGGTGATGGAGCCCGGCAAAGAACCGAACATTACACGCGGGACACTGGAAGGGCAGATCAGGTCGGGTGATGTCACCATCGTCCGACTGCAGTCGACACCGTCTGCAGAACTCCGGGCATATGTAGCCCAGGGAGAGGTGTTGAACATTGCCCCGAAGTCGTTTGGCTCCATTGGCGTATTCGCCGTCCAGGAGATGACGAGGTTTTACAGGCACGTTCTGCTGGAAAAGCGATTCCCTCACCACACCGCTGTTGCATTTGCTCATGCCGGCCGGACGCTTGTCGAGGCGATGCGGTTGCTGGGAGTCAGGGACATCAGCTGGAACCATCCGAGAGCTGTGCCGTATCCGGATGAACTTCCGTTCTGACACAACATTGTATTTCCGGAAGGGATGTGTGGAAGTGAAGGCAATCCGTCTGTACGGGCCGCGTGATCTACGCCTTGATACAATTCCTGATCCACCCGACCCGGGTCCAGGAGAGGTTGTGGTGCGGATCACCGCCGCGGGCATCTGCGGCAGCGACATCCACACGTATCTGGATGGCCGGATCGGGGACACGATTGTTCAACACCCGTTGGTGCCCTGCCATGAGTGTGCCGGCGTAATCGAGAGTGCCGGGCCGGATGCCCGGGCCGGCGATGGAACGATGCTTTTGCCGGGCGTTCGTGTCGCCGTGGATCCTGCAATCCCCTGCAACAACTGCGAATGGTGCAGGCGGGGTGATCCCAATCTCTGTGTCGATCTCCGCTTTTTCGGTCTCCCGCCTGAAAATGGCTGCCTGCAGGAGCGTATGCGGGTGCCGGCGTCTTGCTGTTTTCCGATTCCCGACAGTATGGATGAAGCGTGCGGAGCACTGCTCGAGCCGCTCGGGGTGGCGCTCCACGCGGCGGATCTTGCGCATCTCCAGGTGGGTCACTCCGTCGCTGTGCTGGGTGCGGGACCCATCGGATTGCTGGTTGCTGAGACAGCGCGTATGGCAGGCGGCGGACCGGTATACGTGTCCGAGCCGCTCCCCTGGAGGCGTACGCTCGCGGAACAGCTGGGAGGTGTGTTGCTGGACGTGGACGACCCTGTCGGCGATCTTCTGCGCCGCACGAACGGCCGCGGCGTAGATGTGGTGTTTGAAGCGGCGTGGGGAGGGATTGCGATTGATCATGCGGCCGCCATGGCGTGTCCCGGGGGAACGCTCGTGCTCGTAGGGATTCCCGGTGATGACGGGTGTTCGCTCCGTCATTCTGTGGTGCGGCGGAAGGGGTTGACGCTCCGTTTTTGCAGGAGAATGAAATTTACCTATACACGGGCGATCCGGCTTGTGAGTGAAGGGCGGATCAAGCCCGGTGTCCTGGTCTCCCACACATTTCCGCTCGTGCAGGCGGCCGGGGCGTTCACCATGAATGCTGCCTATACACCGGGAGTGGTGAAGACTATCATCCGCGTGACGCAGTAGATCCTTTTAGGCGAGAGGGATGATGCGCAAGCGCCCGCGCAGTTCAAGCGCGAGGAGAATCAGTACCGGGAGATATTCCAGCACGAGGACGAGCGGATAATCGTTCCAGACTCCGGTGTTCGCATAATGGAGCACCGTAAAGCCTGTCAGGCTCACAGTGCTGACGTAGACTATCCCGCTCCACCTGGGAACAAGCGGCAGAATCACCGCCAGCCATCCCACATACCACGGATGCACAACGGGAGAGAGAAAAAGAAGAGCCAGCATGGCGTAGTAGCTTTTTTCCAGCCAGGTTCTCTTTCCCGGGGAGAGCAGTGCAAGAACAAGCACAAGGAGAACGGCGCACACCATGCGTGTGCGCTGGTTGTCCGCGATAACCGCCTGCAGTACGCTGAAGATGGGGCCATTGAACAGCCAGTTCTCCGCAAAGAACAGCAGCGAATCGAAGGGATTCGTCCCGGCAAGATACGGCAGGAACTGCACGGCCACGGTGAGGAGGGGAACCATCACCACTCTGATGCGCTCCGGCCAGTTCTTTTCTTGAACGAAGAGCACCGGCAGTATCACCAGGCCAACCGGTTTGACTGCCAGTGACAGACCGAGGAGCACGAGGCCCGGCAGAACCCGTCCGCGTGCATACAAGAGGAGGCCGCCAAGCAGAAGCGGGAAGCCAAGGCCGTCCAGGTGAGCGTCGATGGCGAACTGAATAACCGGAAGGGGACAGAGTGCATAGAGGAGCAGGAGTTTTTCCGGCATGGCGAAGTGCCGGAGGAGCAGGAAGAGGGTCAGGAGAGTGGCGGCTTCGGCAAGGAGCAGCAGCAGCTTAAAGCCCCATACACGTTCCCCGCTCAAGTGATACGACAGGAAGTACATCCACTGGGTGAAGGGGAAGTACACCGTCTTCATGTCGGGATGATTGATACGATCGGGGAGTATGTCCGATTGAAGAAAGTGGAGTTCCTGATCTGACGGCGCATAGCGGTAGGGATTGATGCCCTGTGCCTGGACCTTGCCATCCCATAGGTACCGGTAGACGTCGTCGGAGCCGATGGGTGTCATGTTCAGAAAGCTCGCCCGTACGACAAGCCCTGCGGTCAGGAGCGTAAAGAAAACTGCGCGTGAGACTGTCGTCGTGAGGAGCACATGCGCCAGCCAGAGGAAGAGCGCTGAAGCAAGAATGGCGATCCATGTGAAAGATACGATCGGAACAAACGGAAGCACATGGAGCGCGAGAAGCAACAAAAGAAGCAGAGAAGCGAGTACGACGAGTGTGCGCATGGAAAAAGTCACTCTTGCTTGTTGGGCCACGCCTTTGCCAATCTTGACGGCCGGAACTTCAGTCCGTACGGCTTGAGAAAAGGTAACATTTTTTCATCACAAAGATGATACCCCCAGACACGGAAGTTTCAGAAATGACATTTTCGAACGATCTTCCAACACGCCAACCTTTTCTCTCACGCATCACCATCAGCGAGGTTCATCTATGGGAATCCTGACTGCTATCGACTGGTTTATTGTTGCCCTGTATTTTGCAATAATCCTCGGCCTTGCCTGGTGGGTGATACGCAAAGGACAGGAAAACACCACAGAGTATTTTCTGGCCGGCCGTCATCTTGGATGGTTTATTGTCGGTGCGTCCATCTTCGCGTCGAATATCGGCTCCGAGCATCTGGTCGGGCTTGCTGGTTCCGGCGCAACGGATGGTGTGGCGATGGCCCACTACGAACTTCACGCATGGTGTCTGCTGGTGCTGGGCTGGGTGATGGTGCCGTTCTACATGCGTTCAAAGGTGTTTACCATGCCGGAATTTCTTGAACGGCGGTTTTCACCCATGGCGAGGACGGTTCTTTCCGTGATTTCTCTTGTGGCGTACGTGCTCACAAAAATCGCGGTGGGTATCTTTGCCGGCGGTGTGGTATTCTCCGTCCTGCTCCCCGAACTCAATTTTATGGGAATGGACAGTTTTTGGATCGGGTCTATTCTTGTGGTGGTGATTACCGGGCTGTACACCATTCTCGGCGGCATGCGTGCGGTAGCCTACACGGAGGCCCTGCAAACCGTTATCCTCATCATCGGGTCGGCGCTCGTGACGTACTTCGGCCTTCAGGCGCTTGGCGGATGGTCTGTGCTGCGTGCCTCCGTTGATCCCGAGATGTTTAACCTCTGGAAGCCGCTGGTGCCTGCGGGCATGGAGGCGACATGGGCACCCGTACGGGAAACGGGGCGGTTGGCCTGGTATTTTAACAACAACTATCCGTGGCTGGGCATGCTTTTCTGCGCACCGATCATCGGGCTCTGGTACTGGTGCACCGATCAGTACATCGTACAGCGTACGCTGGGTGCGCCGAACGAGACCGAAGCGCGGCGTGGCTCCATCGCTGCGGCCTTCCTGAAACTTTTGCCTGTGTTTATTTTTATCATTCCCGGTATCATTTGTATCGCGCTTGCCAAGAGCGGTACTATTCCCGCGCTGCAGGCGGAACTTATCGGGGCAGACGGGCACGTCCTCCGGGAGAATGCACAGAAGGCGTTTCCGCTGATGGTCGCCCATGTGCTTCCCGTTGGAGTTCGCGGACTGGTGGTGTCGGGTCTGCTTGCGGCGCTGATGAGCTCGCTGGCCGGGGTCTTCAACGCGTGTTCCACGCTTTTCACCATGGATTTCTACTCCCGCCTCCGCCCGAACGTGAGCCAGAAACAGCTCGTGTGGATGGGACGTGTAGCCACAGGCGTGATGGTGTTGATCGGCCTCCTCTGGATCCCGGTGATCCAGGGTGGAAGGGGTCTCTATGATTACCTCCAGGGCGTACAGGCATATCTGGCACCCCCGATTTTTGTGGTATTTTTCCTTGGCATATTCTGGAAACGCCTGAACAGCAAGGGATGTCTTGCAGCATTACTTACCGGATTCGCGCTGGGTCTCTTCCGCCTTGCGGTGGACACTCCCGTTAAACTGATTTCGGGATTCACATATGCCCAGGGGTCTTTCTTCTGGGTGGTGAACAACATCTTCTTCCAGTACTACAGTATCATCATACTCCTTGTATGTGCCATCGTGATGGTGGGCGTGAGTTACGCGACAGAGACCCCGGCGTACGCCCGGATCAGCGGATTAACCTATGGCACCCTGACCGAAGAAGACAGAAAAACCTCACGCGCGAGCTGGACAACAGGCGACATTGCTGCATCGGTGCTTGTGCTCCTGATGATTCTCGGGGCATATCTGTACTTTACGGGGTAGCGGTGTTTTCTGCAGGAGAATTGTTACAGCCGGAGCGTGCTGCGGATGTTGTTCTGCATGAGGATTGGTACAGACAGGTCGTGTTGCGGATGTCGTTCTGCAGGAGGATTGGTACAGCCGGATCGTGCCGCGATATCGTCGGGGGCTGATGAAGAGGGTGTCTCCGGTCAGGCCGTGAGCCGGATCCGGAACGTGGTGCCCATCCCGGGGGCGCTCTGTTTCACATACAACCGTCCCCGGTGATACTCTTCGATGATCCGTTTCGAGAGGGAGAGCCCGAGGCCCCACCCGCGCTTCTTGGTGCTGTAGCCCGGTCGGAAGACTTCCTTATGGAACTTGGGATCAATCCCCTTGCCCGTGTCGGTCACATCGATCGTGGTGTGTTTGCCCGACTGGCTGATGGCAAAGGCGATTTTTCCCGCACTTCCTTCCATTGCATCCAGGGCGTTTTTCATCAGGTTCTCGATCACCCACTCAAACAGTTCGCGGTTGATGCGGGCGGTAAACGTACCCGGCGTCTCGATCACGAGCTCAACAGTTTTCCCCGATTTGGGAATGCGTTTGCCAATATACTGGATGACCCCCCCGATCACCTCTGTGATATCTTCATCGCGGAGATCCGGACGGGAACCGATTTTTGAGAAGCGGGCTGCAACCTTGTTGAGGCGATTGACATCGTTCTCCATCTCGTCGAGAGTTTCGCTCAGCCGTGGGACTGCCGCTGCATCTTCACGGAGACGCTCCAGCCATCCCATAAGACTGGAGAGCGGGGTCCCGAGTTGATGGGCCGTCTCTTTGGCCATTCCCACCCAGATGTTGCTCTGTTCGCTCCGTTTGATTGTGCTGAAGCCGGCATACGCGATCAGGATGAAGATTGCGGCGATCGCGAGTTCGCTCACCGGGAGCCATCGCAGCTGGCTGATCAGCGCGGATTCTCCGTAGTGTAGGTAGTTGAGCACCAGCGTGTCATTGATGGCGACGCGGATAGATTTGTTTTGCGCATCCATCTTCGCGAGCGTGTTCCGGAAAAAAACTTCCTGCTCTGGGGGGGACATGTGCGCGGTGTCGACGTCGATATTCTTCCAGTAGAGGGGAGTATGCCCGGCGTCGGTCTGGATGATGGGGAAGTCAATGGTGCCGATCACCTCGAAGGCAAAGCCGAGATCGCCTGCGCCGGGATCGTTCTTTGCGACGTACTCGAGGGAGCGAGCGTACAGCGCGACGATCCGCCGTTCGCGCGCGAGCAATTGATCGGTCAGCTGTTGCGAGTAGAGCAGCAGGGCGATCACAAACACGGAGGCAAGGGCGAGCAGGAGAATTTTGAAGTTTCCCCTTCTGCCAATAGCCATGTTCCGGCCGGGCGTGCTCATGGCAACGCTCCTCTCAGGTGCCGAGGAAGACGGTTTGATCACGCCGCGGACCGACGGAGGCGAACCAGAGCGGGATATCCGTCAGACGGCTGAGTGCGTTGAGGTAGTTTCGTGCCGCGGGTGGCAGTGTTTCTTCCGAGGTGACACCGGTGAGGGAGGTCTTCCATCCCTCGAAGTGTTCATAGACCGGCGATACGTGTTCGAGCGTGGCCACGTCCGTGGGGAACGAGCGGAGGCGCTTGCCGTGAAGTTCATACCCGACGCACACAGGTATCTCTTCAAAGGCATCCAGCACGTCAAGCTTGGTGATGGCCAGCCGTTCGATGCCGTTGATACGTGCGGAGTGCTGCATGGCGAATACGTCAAACCAGCCGCAGCGCCGGGGCCGTCCGGTGGTTGCGCCGAATTCATGCCCCACACTGCGCAAGGTATCTCCGGTGGCGTTGAGCTGTTCAGTAGGGAATGGACCGAGCCCGACCCTGGTACAGTATGCTTTTGCGATACCCAGAACACTCTCGACCGC
>Ga0315273_10004564_pt1 | contig 16970 bp, 13 predicted proteins | sample YL17G02_0_MG_FD_205753 | JGI IMG/M metagenome (GOLD analysis project Ga0315273, IMG submission 205753) | Sediment microbial communities from Yellowstone Lake, YNP, Wyoming, USA - YL17G02_0 | ecosystem: Environmental > Aquatic > Freshwater > Lake > Sediment | place: USA: Wyoming | collected... | reverse complement strand
GCTGCAGATGCAGAGACGACGGACACCGGAGCTTCGTTGAATATGGTGTCGAATCTCGGTCGCTCCTTGAGACGGTCGACATGATCCGAACGGGAGCGACAAAGCAGCTGGATTACCACTTGGGCACGTCGGGGAAGTGCATGGTGGAACTTCGCAAGAAGCACGACGATCGACTCTTCGGAGCCGGTGCAAATTCGCCGCTCGTCTTTTGGAAGGCGTTACACGAAGAGTTGCGCGGCAGCGGTTACATCCACAGCAACGAGCACGGGGTGTGTTTTCTGACGGCGTGCGGGAAACAGGCACTAAACGGAGACGATCCACTGGTCCTTCCGGAAATCATCTTGGAGGCGGCCCGTGGACCCACGAAAAGGCCTCTGGAGCTCTCGGGGAAATCTCTCGAAGAACCCGACAGAACCTCGGGGGCGCAACATATGCGGAATCCGGCCCACAAAGCTTGCCGCATCCTCGAATCCGAGCTGCAGCAGATGCACTAAGACAGCCGCGGCGCGGAACGTGTCCCGATTTGATGGGACTGGACTTACGCCGCGGCGCACTGGACTTGAGGTTGGGCGCACGAGGCCACCCAGCGCCACGCACGAGGCGTCTCGATGCGCGTCCACACAGGCACCCATTCCGCGTGCACACCGCATCCAACGTAGTTCAAATTGCACGGGTCTGGGCATCTGACCTGCTGGATGAAGGAGAGGCGCCAGTACTCATCGAGTGGGAGCTTGACGCTGGCGTCTGGCCTCCAGCGAGGCCAGTCCTGGAGAGCGGGGAGCACCGTGTCGGCATGAACAAAAGTACACCTCGCGTTGGGGATGATGACGGGCCCGCAGCAGCCGGACGGGGCGGAGGGGACGCTGCCGTCCGCCGAGAGTTGCGGGAGCCAGTCCCACTCATAGCGTTTGACCCAGATCTGGGTGGCGGGCGGCGCCGAACAAGGAGGTGGAAAAGCACAGGCCATGACGTTTGACTGGCGCCAAGAAAAAAAAATGAACAATGATGGGCGACAAAAATCAGCGAGCTGAAATGATGCGCCGTCGAGGCCAGCTCGCGACGTCAGCACTCCGTCAAAATGATCTTTCCAAACTCAGTCGTTGGCCTTCTTGGGGGATGAAGCAAGGCCACGTCCTCGGCAAACAATTGTCAGACGATTTATAAATGACGCCTTCGGAGAGCCCGCCCGCCCGCGTCATATTGGTTCTGATGGTACGGAACGAAAGCCTAATCATCGAGCGCTGTCTGCGCGCCGCCGCCCCGTTCGTCGATGCGACCTTCCTCTTCGATACGGGCTCCTGCGACGACACGTTGGAGGTGGCGCGTCGCGAGGGCTGCGCCGTCGCCCAGGAGCCGTGGCTCGACTTCGGCCGCAGCCGCACCGCCTCGCTGCGGGCGGCACGGCTGCATGTTGCTCGGGATTTGGGGTGGCGGCTTCGCGACGCCTACGCGCTCGTCCTCGACGCGGACATGCTGCTGCAAGGCGACCCCGCTCTCTTTCACAACTGCCTGCATCAAATGCTTGCCGCGAAGTTGAGCTCCGCGACCGTCGTGCAGAAAATGGGCAGTCTCGTTTACAGCAATACGCGCGTCATGCGTCTCGTCGACAACTGGTGCTGCAAGGGAGCCACCCACGAGTACTGGACCGGAGGCTCGGAGAAGATCGGGCAGATCGACGAAAGGGTCCTCTGGATTCGCGACCTCGGAGACGGGGGCTGCAAAGACGACAAACTCGAAAGAGACGCGCGGCTCCTTCTCAAAGAGTTGGAGGAAGATCCTGGGGATGCGAGAAGTCTCTTCTACCTCGGTCAGACCTACAAGGACTGGCGCAAACCCCGCGAGGCCATCGGCTGGTACAAAAAACGCATCGAGGCCTCCGGCTGGATCGAAGAAGTCTGGTACGCGCACTACGGCATAGTGGAGTGTCACGTGCAGCTTGGGGAGTTGAAGAAAGCGGCGACATGGGTCAAACGCGCCGCCAACGTGTGCAAAGACCGAGCTGAGCCGGCAATGTGCTTGGCGAAGGCGCTGCGCCTGGAGGGCGCACGTCTCTGGCGCGAGTCCAAGGAGGAGCGACCTTCGTCGGAAGCCGTGGCGCTTTTCGAGAAGGCGTGGGCCTACGTCGAGCTCTGCGGCGCTCTGCCCCTGCCGGCGGCGCACCGCCTTTTCGTAGAGCCGGATGCCTACGCATCGAACCAGTGGCTGGAAAAGAGCCACTTGGCCTTCTACGGAAGGCCGAATCATCCCGAGGAAGGGCTTTTGGCCGCTCTCCTCTGCGAGGGCGCCGGCGAAAGCGAAGCCATGCTGAACGCCGTGTACTACGCTCGCAAACTACCTGTCCTCAACTGGCGAAGACTTCACTTCCCGACGCCCGATGGCTTCACATCGTCTAGTGTGGCCTTTTCGGAGGGCGTGCTGTGCGTGCGCTGCGTCAACTACGAGATTCTTCCCACCGGGGCCTACGTCATGCCCGGCGGCGTAGTAGAGACGCGGAACTTCTTGGCGCTGTGGAAAGGCTTGGAGGACGCGAGTTACCGTCAGGACGAGCTCTTCGAACTCTTACCGCAGCAAGCGGCGGTCCGTCGCGAAGACAGTGTCCGGGGACTGGAAGACGTGAGACTCTGTGGCAGGACCTTCACCGCCACGACGCGCGAGTTCTCCTACGGCCCCTTCAATCGCATCGCGTGGGGCACATACGAACTTAGAGGGACTGAAGCCCATGCCGAGTTTGAGACCTTGCACCCCCCTGGGGGCGTGGAGACCGCTTGCGAGAAGAACTGGGTGCCTCTGGACGAGCGCCGCTTCGTGTACCGTTGGCACCCTCTAGAGATCTACGCTGCCCCTGGCGTGGACTTCGAGTCTTCACAGCCCACGCCACGCTGGTTTCGACACGTACGAGGGTCCACGCCCTTTCAGGAGATCGACGGGGAGCTCTGGGGCCTCGTGCACGTCGTAGCTCCACACTCGCCTCGTGTCTACCTCCACTCCCTCGTTTGGTTGCGCCCCAGCGACTGGAAGCTGACGGCTTACACGCTCCCCTTCGTGCTGAAGGACGTCGGCGTCGAGTACACGCTCGGGCTCGCGCACGTCGCGGCCTCCGAGCAGCGCGCCGCGCATCTCATCATATTTACGTCCGTGCTGGACCGCGAGAGCTGGGTGTGCGAGGCGGAACTGCAGGCATGCAAAAAACTGGCCCTGCCGTGGCTTTGAAAGGGTGTTGCAAGGAACCGGCTTCATACATACGAAAAACCGACCGTTTACAGACTGTCTGAGACTTCATGTGATGCGCTTCAATGTGGTGTCGAGCGGGCTTATCGACAATCTCAAAAAAACAAGCCAGTTTGATAAAGTGAGCACTTGGAACTGGGCCGTGGCTCCGATGGACGACGAAAATCTCAGCCCCGACTTCTTGTTTTTCCTGGCCATAACGAGAGTGTTTTCGACTTTTCAGACGCTCCCATAGAGGTTTCCGGCATGGCGGAAGAAGATGCGGAGGTGGGCGCCGTCGTCCAGCAACAGCACTTAGCGGGAACCCTCACGGTCTCGAAGCAGGAGTGGGACCAAATCGACCAGCTCTCTGCACAGACGCGAGCTGTGGGCAAACTCTTTCAGACGGCCGCCGAACGGCTGCGAAAAGGAGAAGCTTCCGAGTCTCGGAAGTGCACCTTCGACGAAAGGGTCTACGGTTGCCTCTGCGACACGCTTCCGCCCCAGAACAAGGGCAGCAAGAGAAGCAAAGCGGAGGAGATCAAGCAGAAATGCCTGGAGGCCTCCCTCAAGCAAGACAAGGCTCGAGCGCTGGCGGCGGCTTCGGCAGCCACGCCTCCGAGAAGAGACTGCTTCGGGTCTCGCACCGAAAGCTACGTCTTCTCGGTGCTGCACTGGCTGCGTGAGCAAGAACTCGTCTCGCGGGCTGTGGCCGCTCGCAAGTTTTCGTCCTGGTTGCGTGGGAAGGTGGACTCCCTCCCCGCGGTCGTCGAGAAGGAGCTGCTGGACATGGCGCGCGGAGACGACAACCCTTCGGCGGCGCTGGACTTCCTGTGCTCCCACGAAGAAGTCTTGGCTTGCGACGTCTGCTCCGATGAGCTTCGCCTGCGGGAAGAGCAAGAAGCCGTCGCGCGAGCGGTGAGGCAGGCCTGTCTCTCGCGACGCTCGCTTCTCCTCAAGTACAAGACACCGCCGTCTGGGGGCAAGTCTTCAGCGAGCGCGCTCCTCGGCGCGGCGCTTTCCGACGTCAAAGACTGTTACTTGCTCTACACGTGCTACTCCAGACTCGTTCGCATCGACGTGTGCAAGCACCTCGTGGCCGCTTGCGTGCCGTTCGCCATCCTCGTACAGGGCATCGCCTCCCCGAGCTTCTCCTGTTTTTTCGGGAAGCCGAAGAAGCCCCAGCACCCACCGCCCCCCGACATGAAGTCTCGAATCGCCTACTCGCTAAAAGTCTGTCGCAACTGCGAAAGGCCGCCGCAGGTGCTCGTCTGCGACCTGGTCTCGACGGCGCTTCTGCTCCAGAGCCGAACCGAGGACGTGCTTCTCTTCGACGAGCCCACGGCTGACGTGGCTCCCCACATGAGACAGCAAGTGAGGGCGGTGCTCCGGCTTTGCCCGAAGGTCACCGTCCTCATGTCCGCCACGGTGCCGGAGTTCGAGCAAATGACCTCCTTCGTGAAGTCCTTCCAGGATCGGCACCCCACGGCCACCACGCTCTCGGTCAGCGGTCACCGGCTGGCCACGAGCGTCACGGCTCTCACGGCCGAGGGAGCCGTGCTGGCCCCGCACAACTTCGACGCCACCCTCGCGGACGTCCGCTCCTCCGGCCACCTCCAGCGCTTCTACGCTCCACAGGTCCTGCGAGCGCTGCGACCGGCGCCGGATGAGCTGTCCTTTTCCGACCTGACGAGTTACGAAGCGGTCAGGGAAGCCTGCTTGAAAATCCTCGAGGCACGCGGCTGTCGCCTCCCGCCCCCGCCTCCGGCGGCTCATGTCGCTCTGGAGCTCGTATTCTGCTGCACCAAGCACGCGCAGCTGCTTCCCGGTAGCACCCTCGTCGTAGCGGACTCCCCCAAGGGCGTGGAAGACTCCGTAGAAAACAATCTCGTGGGAGTCCCTTCGCTGAGACGTCTTCTCAAGGCTGGGGAGGTTTCGAAGAAGATCAAAAAAGACGAGAAGCAGTTGGAAGAAGACGCGAAAGGAGGCTGGGACGAAGAAGGAGGCCCTGTGATTGCGCTGAGGTACACCGTGAACTCGAACGCCCATGTGAGGCGGTTCCGAGGAAGCCTCGAAGGCTTCCCCGAAAAACTCTTGAGGTCGGCGATGCTCGTACCGGACGACGTGGTCTCTGCGAGCAACGAGACGGTCGTCGAAGCGGCTCTCTGCGGCGTGCTCTTTTTCGACAACGAACTGGGAGACGCCGCCTTCGAGGCAGCGGCGCAGACTCTGGCCGAGAAAGCCTGCGAGAGCTTCGTGGTCGGGGGGAAGTCTCTGGTTTATGGCCTGAACCTTCCCTTCGATCGGCTCGTAGTCGCCTGCACGGGGCTCACGCGCAGCGAGCTTCAGCAACTCTGCGGACGAGTCGGCAGAACGTGTCGCTCTTCCTCCAAAGCTGAGATCGTCTTTCTCGACCTCGAAACCGCCAGAAAGGCTCTCACGTTGGGGGGTGGCGGCGAAGACGACGAGGGTTCCACGCTCTTCGACGTCTCTTCTCTTTCGAAATAAATGGAGAAGGCGGGGGTCGCCCTGCTGCTCGCAGCCGGTGTGGTCTGGCTGGTGGCTCTTTTTCTCCTGCTGGATTCTCGACGCGCTTCGCCGAATTCCTCGCCGCTGTCGCTGACCGTGGATGGTTGCGAAATGCGACTTGAAGTCTTGCACCGCGACCCCATAATAAGAGTGGTCCGCGGCTTCGTGTCTCGCGACGAAGCCGCGGAAGTCATCGAAAAGTACGCCCATTTGCTGAGGCGGTCGACGGTGGCCAATAGCAACAACGAAACGACAAACAGCGAGCACGAGTCGAGGACGTCCCACAGCGCGTTCCTGCCGGCCGGCTCCGAACAAGACCCACTCGTGTCCAAGATAGAAGAGAGAGCGGTGGCGATCACGGGAAAGAACCTGCGGGACATGGAGACGCTGCAGCTCGTGCGATATCAAGGAGGCTCGCAGTACTACAAACATCATTACGACTACTTTCACAACAATCCCGAGTCTCAGAGGACTACCACGATCTTCGTATACCTGAATGACACCAACGGAGAAGGGCCCACAAACTTTTCGAAGCTCAGACTCGACGTCTTTCCAGAAACGGGCAAGGCGTGCGTCTGGGAAAACTGCTACGCGTCGGGGCGAGGCACGAAGTGCGACGATCGTCTGGAACATGCTGGCGTGTCGTTGAAAAGCAGCGATGCGGTAAAGTATGGCTTGAACATTTGGTTCAGAACGCTACCATTTCGCTAACGGATTGATGGGCGGGTTCGTACGTATCTGATAAGACATATAGACGATGCTTGGAAGCGCAACATGTAAATGAGCAAGGTTGGATGCGTCAACACCGGCGACTGCCCCAGTGGGCAATGGTGCGGGCTGCAGGTCGGTGACCTTCAAACACTCCGCAACAGCCCCGACCACAACGGTAACTGCCTGTCGACGCCCCCCTACACACCGGGCTTCCACCCTCCATGTAACAGCGACGGTACATGCCCGAGTTCCGATCAGAGAGCTCGAGGTGGATCTCAAGTACCTGGCACCTGCTTGCCTCCGATGGCCGAAGGGTTGCCGCCGCTCTGTCATTACAATCTCGAGCTGCCAGGGGGCCGCATCCCCGGCTCTCTCGCTAGCTTGAATCCTTTTCAATTAATCCCATCTTCGGCCTGTGCGGATGCTCTTCTCTCGTACAGCAATCCAGCTCCCTGGGTGTGCTGGGGCGCTATGGAGACCGCTCTCCTTCCGGTCACGGAAGCCATAGTCGAAGATGCGGGATTCTTCGGGTTTGCGGTCGAGCAGCTTTTCCTGTATGGAGTGTGGAACGGGTCTGGCTACGGCGCAAAGTGCGACGCCCTGGTCGACGGCTGGCTGCCACAGCCCGATGCCAAGCAACGGGTGGAGAGGTACAACTCCGCGCTTGACATGTGTGAGAGCGTCGGATTCGGAAAGTCGGAGCGGAAACCCGTCGACCCACCCCCATATCCACCACCACCTCCCAACCCCTGCCAGAATGCCGCTTGCTGGGAGTCTTGTCTCACTCCAGGGAATAAGCTGGGGCAGTGCCATCAAGCCTCCGGCGCTGCAGCCTCTTCCTGTGATAAGTGCATGGAAATGCCGCCCCCCGCCCCCTGCGACGGAAAGACGACAGACCAGCCCTGCGTGGAAGGCGCCATCGCGGGAACGTGTCACGACGGTCCTGGCCCAAGTGGGTCCGCGGGTGTCTGCATGGCGCTTCCAGCGCCCCTGTGCTCTTCGCTGGCAGATATCGCAGCCCCCCCCCAACATTGCGACGACAAGCCGCTGTACTTCGAGCCTCCATCTGGTCGGCGAGCCTGCGCGCTCCTCAAGCAGCAGTCTTACGGGCAGAAAGATTGGCAGTGTGAGTTGAACTATCCGGCGGGATGTCCGAAGGGCACGGTGGAGTGCATGTGGGATGGAAACTGGACGCCACCCACACGTTGAAACCAGTCATCGCGCTTTGGAACTCATCGTGATCGTGGCGCAGACATGAGAAGGGCGGTCTGGATGTTGTCTTGGTGAACTTTGTTGAGGGAGGCGATGGTTCTGGCTTTGGCTTGAACCTGGTGCAGCAGACCCTCCAAAAGGCGCTTGTCGCCTTTGCGCAGATCGAAGCATCCGTCGGCCAGAGCCCTCATGCACACGGCGAGCTTGAGGGAGGAGAAGGCGATGACGAAGAGGTCAGCTTGCACGGCCCTGAGAAAATGTTTGACGCGCTCACGCAGGATGCGAGCGTTGCGCGACTTCCGCACGTAGGGGGGCTGGAGGAGGGCGTCGAGTTTTTGAAACGTCCAGGAAACTTCCGCCACCAGAACAGCCGCCAGTTCGCAGACTTCCTTGGGGAGGTTGTGAGCCTCGCAGAAGGAACGAGTCGCTGCTTCCGCGGCCCGCACCTCCTGAGGCGTCTTCAGCTCGTCGGGCTGAACCTTCGCGAGGACGTAGTGCAGCATCGTGAGAAGGTGCCTCATCGCTTCGGGGTCCGTCACGTACTCCGAAAGCACCAAGGGAGCTCCCGCTATGTCTTGGACGAGCTTCGTGAGCGTCACAGACACCGCCGAGCAGAGCGCGTCGCCGATCTGATCGCACTTGTGCAACGTCCTGGCGAGCTGCTCCTCCACCTTGACGCCGCTTTTGAGGAGGCGTCGTGCGGCGCACAGAACGCCGGCCGTGAGGTCCTTGCGTTGATGCATCTTTTAGTTTGGAGGAGAAAAAGCGCGCGGAAGAGGGAGGTGCGAATCACGCGTACCTGTCCTTGTTGGCCGTTTCTGCGAAGTCCACGTACTTCTTCGTGGACAGCGTCACGCCCTCCTCGTACTTGCGCTTGCCCCCGGCGGTCATGGAGCTCTCTCCCATGAGCGGTGTGAAGCGGCCCTCATAGGCGCCGGCCAGCGGCTGCATTCGCTTGATGATGTCGAGCTCCGTGATGCTCGAACAGGACCGCGGCACGATCGTGGGCTGCGCGAAGAGGTGCATGTCCCAGGGCTTGCGCTCCGCCGGCTCTTCCTTGCTGAAAACGCCCTCGGGCAGGTACCTCAGGAAGCCGGACTTGCAGTTCGGATTGGAGCTCACCTGCCCGCGGCCTTGCAGAAAGGACTCTTGGGTGACCTGCTTCGGCGCGAAGCGATTCGTGTCGTTGCTGGCGTTGAGAAAGGCGCTGCCCCTGCGCACGTCGTTCGCGTAGGACGGTTGCCACATGTTGTAGTCGAACTGCTCTTCGTTGTCGGCGACGTAAGTTGCGACGGCGCAGGAGTCGTTGCGCATCAACTCCTGGTAAGAGCTCTTCATCGCGCCCTTGCAGAAGGACGCGTCCTCTCCGCACGCCAGATCCTGCGCGTTGGCGTTGAAGGACGCGTTGCTGAAGGCCGAGCTGTGCATCTTTGTTATGCCCCGAGAATTTTGGCGTTGTCTCGGCGGTCGTCAAAGAGAGCACCACTCTCATATCGACCCCCTTAAAAAATGAAGAGCTTACTAGGAATGCTCCTGGGAGAAAACCCAGTTGAAAAATACGACCCTAAGAAGTTTACCGCGGTCTCCCCGAAGGCACCTCTGCCTCCTCCCAAAAGAGCGGTGCCAGAGGCGCCGCAGCGCTTCGAGGCACCGCAGCGCACCCAAACCTTCCAGGTGGCGCCGAGGCCTCCCCGCGCTGAAGCCCCCCAGGCACCGCCTGTACAAAAGCTCTACGGAAGCGGTAACGACATGGATCACAACCCCAGCGCCCAGGCGGAGCCGTCGCCTCTGGGCTGCTGGCTCGTCAGCCAGCCCGGCGTCATGGTGCCCGTGCGCCAAAACCTCAAAGTCGACACCATACCCTTGCAGGCGAGAGTGGCGATCGCGTCGGCGTGCGTCGCTCCGATGGGGTGCGGCTCTGCGGCGCTTTACGACCCGGAGTCTTTCATGAGCCCAATCGAAACCAGCCAGCCGGTGATCGCCACCGGATCCCTCATCAACACCTACACGGGAGAAGTCTCCGACCTCTTCGAAGACGCGATGCCCCCCCCCGACAATGGGAGGGATGCCGGAGACGCGGTCCGAGAACGCAAGCAGGCGCAACGGCGGCTCATGGCCGCGGAAGGAAACGTCACGGCAGCGCATCACAAGCGCGAGCAACAGAACCCTATTCAGCCCGGAGACGCAGGCGTCGCGACGCAGCTCGCCAACTTTCAGATCAACGCCGACGTGGCCACCGAGTCCAACGAACGGGCGTGCAGAGATCTCTTCTTCAACCGCAACGAGCTGGCCCCCACCGAGCTCGAGATGACGCGGAACCCCTTTGGCTTCGAAGGCTACAACAACCGCGTCCGTATCAATCCTTACATGCTGCCTACACAGAATCTCGATGAGAAAGGCTGGACGTCGAACGCGACGCTCCTGCCGGGAGGTGACACGAGACCGAAGAACCTCAAGACGAAGCTGCGCAAAGAAAGGCCCAGGACGGACTACCTCGGGCAGGCGACGGGAATTCAGCCGGGAGAGGACGGTCGAGCGGACGTGCGTCGCTCCCAAGCGGCGCGAGACGAAGAGGGCCTCACGGAAGCGAACCGATGCGTCAACGCGCAGGCATTGTATGGCGACGCCGCCGCGGTGAGTTCCGCGCAGGTGCGACTCTCTCGTGACAGAAGCGAAGGCAAGCCTCACAGCGGCGTGCTTTCCTCGTCGCTGGAGGGACCGAGTGTGGTCACGGCTGCGAGCGTGCTCGGCTCTCTCGGCTACAGAGGGCAGCAGCGAGAGGTTGCGCTTGTGAATGCGGCCGTCGAGGGGAGGGGCTCTACTCTGGTCGGGGCCGCGCAGCAGTCGCTCTCCAAGCGAGACGACCAGAAGAGCTCGCCTAACCAGCAGCGAGGCGTTGAAAATCTGCAGCTCGCCAGCGCAGCTGGAGCGGCCGCGCATCGAAGCGCGTTGCGAGCGGATGCTTCCGACGCCGCGAGCAATCGAGCCGTGGACCTCGGGGGCACTTCGAGCGCCTTCACGGGCTCCGAGCAGCGCACGTCGTCCCGCGTCGAAGGCGCCTCCATGCAAGCTCGAGGCGTTTCCTCAGAGACGGCGGGGGCGTCGACTCTATCAGCGCAGAGGCAGTCCCTCGGAGAAAGAGACGCTCAGACCGTTGATCCCGTCAGCCTCTTCTCCTCCTTGACCGGCTTCGATGGAGCGGGACTTGCCATGATGCAACGGCAGTTTTTGGGGGGAGGAGACGACTTCGACGTCGGTGGCGCCGCTCGACGAGGTGATGCGTCGGTTCAGGCGGGTCGAGTCGACGTGTCTGCCAGCGACGCGCACACGCCTTCTCAGTTGACGCTGGACAGACCGGGCGACGTGGCGCCGCAGAACGGCTCCCGGATCGACGTCTCGTCGCATTCCGTGCGCCGACAGGACTTGTACGGCGACGGTGCGAAGAGGGACGTTCTCGGACCCTTGGCTTCGGACATGACGCATGCTCAGACGCAGCGTGCCGCCACGAAGGTGGCGCTGGACAAGCGAGGCGGTGGTCTCTTCCTGCAGTCCGGCAACACGGCGGCGGGCGCTCACGGAGCCTTCGGAGAGACGGTGCTACGCACTGGTGTCTCGGAGAAGTTGGCGGAAAGGGCGGCTGCACCGCACCTCAACGGCGGCTACAGCGAGCGCAACTCCACGGTGTCGGCGAGAAACGCGCGTGGAGAGGTTTTGTCGGGACGTACGGACAACTTCAAGGTCGGTGCCGACGCGGACTTCCACAAACGATCGGAACCAGCGGCTCGGGAATGGAAAAACGAGCTCTTGACCAAGCCTTTGGTCCGCAGAAGCGTTGGTAATGAAGGTCAAAGGTGCAGCATTGCCACAAGAGAGCCGCGGCGAGAGAGAGTGGCGAAGTCCCCCTTCCGTGGCCACGCTTTGAAAGAGCGAGGCGGGCTGACGAGCTTTTTGCAGGAGCCGACCGAGAGCAGGTACGAGCCGGAAGATGAATGAGGGGTTCAGGAAGAGCAGTGAATTGGTCTGGGTTCCGTGGGAGGGGGGCTCATTGGCCGCATGATGGGAGACCGGTGGTGCCTGTAGTGCTGCGTCGTCCAAGCATTTCTACGAGCCTCACTCTCTGCCTTATCACCGTCGCAAGCGAGTGGTACCTGCCCGTTGCAAATGCGCATGAGCCTGCTGTTCAGACTCATGACCACTACCGGGCTGACCATACCGTTTATGACGTTGAAGGGCATCGTTAGAAGAGCCAGGGTGAAAAACATCTTCGCTGATGCAGTGACAAAGTCTTCCACTGAGATCTCGGCGACACGAATGATGTACCTGAATCGTGGTGCCACGTCGAGAGAGCCTGTGTTGTCGGAAGTCTTGATGGTGAAGACCGAAATGTTGACGCCGTCTTCCGTCGTGGCGTTGATTTTTTCATCAACTGAGATGCACCAAGACAAAGATCCTGACATTTTACACATCGTCTGATAATTCCGCAAATGGCGTTGATTGGACGAAGCGCGTCGTCAGACTTGTGCAGAACGAATTGCATGATTCTTGTGGTATCGAGCTCGTCCAGTTATCAAGCGAGTACAACGCCTGAGACTAAAATGGTGAAGTCTACTGCTTTGCCGTTGCCCCTTGTGCAAGAGACGGGAGGCGTTTACACCCTCTGCGAAGAAGGAAAACATTTTTTGGAATGTCTCAGCGAAGACATTCCGCTTGCTGTGGTCGTGGTTGCTGGACGGTATCGAACAGGTAAGTCCTTCTTGCTGAATCGTGGACTTCTACCAGACGCCGTTGCTAAAAAGGGATTCATGACGGGCAACAGCATCCACTCCTGCACACGTGGTGTCTGGATATACCCCACCCCTCTCTCGACACACGACAACCGCTGCTACGTCGTTCTGGACACGGAGGGAACCGCGTCTCTGGAAGCAAAAGCGGAGCATGATGCGCGCCTCATAGGCATTGCTCTTTCGCTCGCGTCCGTCTTCATCTTCAATTCCAGTGGTGCCCTGGACGAGACCTCTTTGAGCGACTTGGCGACCCTCACTAGCGTTGCTCAAGGCATCACGGCTGAAAGTGACAAGTGGCAGCCGCCAGAGCTCATCTGGGTACTCAGAGACTTCGCCCTGCAGTTGCAGGGCGACGACGGGGAAGACATCACTCCACAGGATTATTTGGAGCGGGCCCTCTCGGAGGAACACTACGGAAAGGGGGGTGTGCGTGCCACTTTGAAGCACTTCTTCCAAAAGAGGACTCTTCACACCATGGTGAGGCCCTGCACGGACGAAGCGCAGCTCCAGAATCTCAACGGCCTCAGCTCGTCCTTCTTTCGCCCGGAGTTTAAGAAACAGCTAGTCGGCTTCCGGGAAATCGTCAAGCTGGCTGCGACTCGTCCCAAGGAAATAGGGGGCATCTCGCTCAACGGCCCGGCACTGGCCAAGCTCGTGGCAGCTGCGATCGCTTCGGTGAACGACGGCAAGGCGCCCTCCATTCAGACGACGTTCGACTTCTTGCAAGAGCGAAGAGCCAAAGAGTTCGAAGACGAAACGCTAGCTGATCTACAGCGAGACGCGTTTCTGGCCAAGGAAACCCTGCCTACGGCGGATCCTTTGATGAAGCTCCGCCTACCAATGAAACCTTCCTTCATGCACCACCTTCCCGAGCTCTGGAAGAGCTGCGAGGAAAGACTGCTGAAGCGACATGCGGTGCTGGTGCGAGAGCTGGAGGACGCCAACGTGGAAGCCCAGACGAAAGTGACGAGAGAAGCTTTCGCCAATGCAACGAGCGGAGATGTGGCTTTTTCGGAAAGTATGGAAGCATTGACTGCAAAACTTGGCGCGGAGAAAGCGACGGCGGTCGCTCCTCGACTCCACGAGATCTACTTAAAAACGGCAGAAGATAAGAGGAGAGTTGCAGAAGAGAAAGTGGCGGATGCCGAGAAGTTGGTCGCCACCTTGCACACAGAGCTACTCACGGTACAGAAAGCTCACGCAGCAATGCAGGAAGAAATGGATGAAGCCTTGGTGCGGACTGCACAAGCCGCCGGAGTGATGTCGCATGAAGAATATGCACAGACCCTCGCGGAGACGAGGTATGAGGCTCAGCACGAAATGAACGCGCTGTCGGAAGCACGAGACGCGCTTTCTGTGGAACTCAGACGCCTGCTTATGAGCCAGGAGAGCTGCAAAATGGCCGAAGAAGCGCGCTTCTCGAGGGCGGAAGAAGACTCGCGGGCTTTACGGTCTGCTCTCATCGAGGCCGAGCTGCACCGAGACCGCCTGGCAGCGGAGGCGGAAAGCGTAGCAGGCAGCGAGAAGCCTCAGCGAAGCGATCTGGAAGACATCAAAGCCGACTTCGAAGTCATCGTGAGGCAGTGTGAAGCTCGAGCCTTCGGGGCATGCGACGACAGGGATCGTGCTCAAAAGCGGTGCGAGGACGCGGAATTTCTTTTGGCGGAAGAAAGGAAACGAGTGGGCGAAGAAGTGGAAATGCTCAAGGGGCAGCGAGAAGCTGCGAGAAGGGAGCAAGAAGAGGTGCGCAGGAAACAGACGCAAGACCTCTTGCAGAAGCGACAGCAGCTGGCCGAAGCCTACAGCGGCATCATGCAGGATTCTCAACGCGCTCGGGAGGCCTCTCTCAGCTCCGACAGAAAGCTGATGATGATGGAGGTGGAGAAGGACAGCCTCAAAAGGAGAGTGGAGTCTCTGGAAAATGACAGTCAGGAGCTCTCCAAAACTCGGAGGCTCTACGACGACGTTCGCTTCAAGCACGTCTCGGCTGAGGCAACGGTCGAAGCGTCCGTCAAGGTGCAAGAGATGCAGAAGTCGCAGTTACAGCGCCTCGAAACGGAGCTGCGGGAGGTACGCGCCACCGCTCAGCAGCGAGACCTTGAAACGACGAGGAAAACCGCGACCCTCGAGCTTCAACTGCAGGCTCGAGGAATCGCACTTACTTGAAAAGAAGAGCCATGCACTTCTCTCCTCTTGCCCGAGCATCCGCAGTCACGTTCGGTCTCTTCTTCGTCCTCGTATTGTTTTCGCGCTTCAGCATGACGGAGTCGGCGACGGGAGCCTACGGCAGAAAACAGTCGCAGGCAGTATGTCGCAGCACGATGAAGAAGGCGCAATTTTACGCCGACGCTTCTCAGCAAGACGAATCAATAGTGCTGGCCATTCTGCATGCGTGCGAGTCACGAGCGCACGCGCAAGCCGCGAAGGACTTGGCCGAAAAAACCGGCGTCGCTCTTGAAAACGACGCCCTGGTCATGGTAGAAGAACAACAAGACAGACTCGACGACCTTCTCATTCGCTTGCACGAAACTCTCAGTTGAAACGTCGATCAGTGGAGCCTGCTGGCGATGTCGCGCAACTGCTGCAGCTTCGAGGAAACGGTGAAAAGTCGAGCGCCCGCTTCCGGCAGGTTTTTTTTCCGCATGGCGACGACTTTGTCACGCGCCGCTACGACGGCCTTCCCGTCGGCCTGCACGACGTCGGACAGAGCTCGCAAGTCCTTTTTCATGGAACGAAACTCTTCCACGTGTTTGAGATAGGTAAGCTCGGCCGCCGTCTTCCGCGAAGTCGCTTCGTTGAGTTTGCCGAAGAACCCGCGCGCTTCGGAAAGAGCCGCGGCGAAGGCAGGGTCGCATGACGGAAGATCGGACTTCTGCAACTTTCGCAGCGCATCGGCGAGCTTCGAAGTGACCGCGTCGTCGTTGGGAGCACGTCGGAACTTCTCCACGAGGCCCATGATCTCCTCCGTGAGAGGACGGGTTCCCGCGTTCCCCAGCGCGGCACTGCAAGCGGGGCCGATGCGCGCCATGGACACGGCTGTCGTGGGGGACGCGAGAATGACGGAGCCGTCGGGCAAGCGACTGACGCTGGGTACAGAAAAGTTCTTCGGCGTCTTCAAGCCCAGCAGTCGGGCCGTCGCCTCGGCCTCCGAGAGGGCAACGACGGAGAAGCCTTGAAGACTCGTAGGCTGCATGGGAAAGGCCGTTTGCAGTCCGGGCAGGTTGAAGACGCTGCCTGGCGCGGACGCTTCTGGAAGAGGGGGGGCGGACGGTACAGCCGCTTGAGACGTGCTCGGAAGGCTAGGCTGCGTCGGCGCGAGCGGACTCGCTTCAGTTGTAGAGGGGTTGGGCGGTCCCGTGTCCTCCGGAGAAGGACTTAACGATGCGACGCTTGCATTCTGGGCGTCAGCCGTCATCGGCGTGAGGTTCGGGGATTGTGCGGACGAACTGGGGCTAGCCTCCTCTGTCGGAGGTTTCGACTCTTGAGCGCCAGCAATAGTGGGCTGCACTGTGGCGGAGGGTGCACTCGATGGCAGTACGGCAGGTGATGGGTCGCTCGAAGTCACTGTGACAGGTGGAGAGTCGCTGGGTGGCGTTGATGCGGGAGGGGTGTCGCTGGGCGGTGCCGAGGCATCAGCCACGGCAGTAGGGAGCGTCGGAGGAGAGGAGTCGACGGTAGCCTCGGCGTCTTTTAGTGCGGTTCCAGGTTTCTGTGCGTCGTTCGAAGGTGTTGTGGCTTCACTTGTTTCGGCTGTATTTTCAGGAGACGGGCTCTCTTCCTCGGTGTCGGAGTCGGTCGTGGACAAAGTGTCCAACTGACTGGAGGGTGAAGGAGGTGCGTCGAGAGGCGCAAACTCCGCCGGCCGAGTGAGAAGATCGGAAAACTTGACGGTGCGAGAGCTCATTTCTTTTCTACACAGGTTTCCTGCAAAGCAGGTGCGTACACCGTCGCTCGTCACGCATCAGGCTCGATGTTTGCACCCCTCGTTTGCAGCCAACTGAATTTATCCCTTGCAGGGGTGTCTCGCCTACCGTCCTTCCAAACTTTCCACATGATCTCCCACAGTTGACGTTGTTCGTCCGCGCCGGGGTGGTGATCCTTATCTTCTTTAATACTCAACGGAAAAAACTGCACTCTGATCTGTTTTGCGGTCTTCGAAGACGACATTATGAGGTCTTGAAGATTATTTGGATGCGTGTTGAACAAATCGTGGTAAGTTTTTTGAGACGATTTTTCTTCGAGTTCTACCTGCTTTGAATAGTCTGAAAGGTCTTTCAGTATTTTGGTGATGTCCTTCTGAACCTTTTTTTCTTCTGAAAATGCATTATGGACTGCTTTCAAGTGTTGTGTGAGAACGTTTTCTACGAAATTCCATCGCACGCCGCCCCCTTTGACTTCGGCCGTTTGCTTCAGAAAGAGAGGGTCTCGGGAAGGATGATCCTTATGCAGATGCAGCAGAAGAGCTTGTAGCCCTTTCACAAGTTCTCTGTACGTGTCTGAGCCATAGATGTATTCCGCGGTTTTCTT
>Ga0315273_10004562_pt1 | contig 16972 bp, 8 predicted proteins | sample YL17G02_0_MG_FD_205753 | JGI IMG/M metagenome (GOLD analysis project Ga0315273, IMG submission 205753) | Sediment microbial communities from Yellowstone Lake, YNP, Wyoming, USA - YL17G02_0 | ecosystem: Environmental > Aquatic > Freshwater > Lake > Sediment | place: USA: Wyoming | collected... | reverse complement strand
CCGGCCGGGATCGTCCGTAATGATGCCGTCCACGCCCCAGTCGATCATTTTCGCCACCAGCTGCGCATCGAAAGCAGTCCCCAGCTTTTCGGGCCAGCTCCACACAACGACCTTCAGCCCCAGGAGGTGGGCCTTGTCCAGGGCCTCCCTGGTGAGCTCAGCGTCTTCCGGGTCCCAGGCGAAGCCGCCCAGGGCCTTGACCATCGAAGGGATGGAGCCGCCGTAGTCCTTCAAAAGCTTTCCCCCTGTCCATAGTCCGGCGGCTTTCGGATCCGGGCTGATGAAGCTGTCCGGTCCTCCCTTTTCGTTATCGCGTGACGTGAGGTAGGCGGTCCTGATGCGACTGTCAAGCTTCTGGAGCTCGTAGAGACATCTGAAATCGAAGGCATGAACCTTGACACGCTCGATTATCCCCTCCTCCCTGAGCACCTTGTAGACGGCCGCGGCGAAGGCCTCGGGCGGCGGACTGTAATTGGGATGCGAGGGGTCGGTCTTCATCTCGATCTGGTACGGATCATCTTCCGCGTTTCGTTGTCCGCGAAGCGCACGATGTCGCGCAATGTGGGCATGCGGCTCCCATCCGCAGGAACCTGGTCCGGGAAGTACCGGGAGTAGGCGCTTCCGGGATTCAGCCGGCCGACGTCGAAACGCTGAAGCTCCTTGAGAGTGAGATCCCTGGCCGCGTACTTCCGGCTGTATTTGTCGCGCTCGTCAGGCGGAAGCTTCTTCAACGCCTCCCGGCTCGGAGCCAGAAACTCCTCATGCTCGTCGCGCGTAATATCCGGATTGAGAACCAGGTCGTGGGAAAGCAGGACCTCGTGCTCTTTAATAAGAACAATATCAATGTCGATCCAGTCCGCGCCAATGCGCAGTGCCGTCTTGTAGCCGACCATGGTGTTTTCAGGCGCTAATGCCCGAGCGCCGCGGTGCGCATAGACCTCGATGCGCCTGGCGGGCGCGAACCATGCGGAAGAGGGACGCAGGATGAGCATGGTCAGGAGCATCAGAGAGCCGGACCTCGACATAGGATTTTCCTTTCAGCAGGTGTGCCGATTGACGGCTGCCGAATTAGTGACCTCCGACAAAGCCGGAGGCTTGATTTGTGAACCGCTCAAAGCGGCATCACCTGTCTATCCGACATTCATTGACCTGCCTCTGTTCATACGCCCACACAGCCCTGAAAGGGCGACACAGCCACAGCCCAGGGCGCAAGCCCTGGGCTGTCGCTGTGTCGCCCCTGCGGGGCTGGATTTCCCGATTCAACTCAGATCATTCATTGATAACATTTCGCCCGGTCACTCCCGGAATTGTCAAACTTCGCGAGTCCTCCGGCAGAGCCGGAGGTTTACCTTGACGAAATTATATCCGGCAGGTGCTGCAGCATACGCGAGGCCGGATATCCGGCGAAGCGGGCGCCGCTCAGATTCTGGGCATGCACCCGAATAATCTCCGGAGCCGGATGAGCAAGCTGCCGGTGCTGTCCCCATGGCCGCTCAGCATCACGGTCGATATGCGGCTCTCGATCGCGGGCCTGGCCGCGCTTTGGTCTCTGCTGGCACGCTGACCGGCGGCAGAGCCGCCTCGAGCGAAGCCTTCACCTTGCCTGTAGCGCCCGCAGGCGACGCTCGATGAAGGTGCGCTGGTCCTGGGGGAGATCGCGGGTTGCGGCGGCTTCCTGATAAATGGCCAGCGCCTGCCTGTTCTTTCCGCTCTTCAAGTAGAGGTCGGCCAGGAGCAGGCGCGTATCCAGCCCGCAGCGGTATCGGGCGCTGAATGCGTCGAGGAACTGCAAAGCATCGGCAGATCTGCCTGTCCGGTCGAGGTAGAAGGCCAGGCTGAAGGCATATTTCTCATTGCCGGGAGCCGCCTTTACCGCCTGTTGGCAGTAAGCCAGGCCGCCCGCGTCGCGTCTCTCCATCATCAACACGCACAGGTTGAAAGCGGCGGGAGCAAGATTCGGACCCGAGGTCAGAGCCCTCCGGAGGGAGTTCTCGGCTTCCGCCTTTCTGCCGAGTTCTGCCAGCAGCAGACCCCGATTGAAATTGGCCGGTGCATTGTCCGGCGCCAGGCGGAGCGCCTGATCGAGGACGCGTTCGGCATCGGCCATGCGCCCGGCCCGGCTGTAGGCCATCGAGGCGTTCACCAGCGTTCCGACGCTGTCGGGCCGCAAGCGGATCGCGGTCTCGAACGACTGAATCGACTGGTCGAGGCGCCCCTGGTCCATGTAGAAGTTGCCGAGGTTCGTGTGATTGGAGAAATCGTCCGGCCTGGCATTAAAGGAAGCGATCAACTCATCGGTTGCCTTCCTGACCGATTCCTGTTGCTCTGCGGGCAGGGCGCCGGTGGGCACACCCGCCAATGAAGCGGCAGTCCGGATGCGGACCAGCCGGTACTCGTCCGCGGTAGCGCGAACCAGCGCGTCGCGAGTCTCAGGTGTGACAGGGCCTCCGACAGAACTGGCGGCGGCGGCCCGCACGAGGGGATTGGGATGTTGAAGGGCCTTCAGGACGACCGGCAACCTGCGGGGATAGTCGCAGCTCCGCAGAAGGCGGATGAGCGAGGCCTGAGTCACGTTGTCGCCGCGGGGATCCTGAATGTAGGCGAGCATGGCGGGTAGCTTGTCCCATTGTCCCTTGCGCGCCGCGTCCACCAGGGCGGCCCGCTCCAGCACCGGCCGCTGATAGTCGCTCTTGTGCCATTGCCGCACCTTCGCGTCGGCCCACGGGGCGCCCTTGTCCTTGTGGCAGAGAGTGCAGGCGTTGGGCGACTGGAACTTCAGCGTGGCCGACGGCGCCGGCGGGAGCATCGAGTGGTCGCTCCGGTTCATGTTGGCGAAGCGGGTCTTCGGCATGTGGCAGTCGACGCAGTTACCGCCCGGCGTGCCGGCCTTGTGGCGGGAGTGGGCCGCGGAGTTCGCCACTCTTTCCTGATGACAGGGCAGACAGGCGCCATTGGGGTTCTCCGTCGCGAACCGGTAGCGCCCGCTGGACGTGTGACAGTGCATGCAATCGAGCTTGCTGCCGCGGACGCATGGATTCATCAGCCAGCTTGTGTAGGTGTAGTTCTCTCCCAGATCGCGGCCGTCGGGATAGTAGTCGGCATCTTCAAGAGTCACGAGGTCATAGTGATCGAAAAACCGCTGCGTCACCTGGTAGCCGGAACTCACGGGACTCATCTTGGCGTGACACGGCGCGCACATCTCGTTGCGCTGCTGGACAGTGAACTGGGTTGTCCGGAGGATGCGCATATCCTTGTGCTTCGCGTTCGGGTCCTTCTTGTAGAGCGCGACGTGCGCCTCGCCGTCGTCGTGACAGGTCTCACAGTTGATGCCGGATTCGCGCCACGTGGAACTGTATGTATCGCTCTTCAGCTCGTAGTTCGTGCGGAGCTGGCTGACGTGGCAGCCATAGCAGGAAGTGTTGAAGGTGAAGGCCGGATCAGTCCACGCAAGGGGCCGATCGGCCGGACCTTCCGCGTGCATCCGCACTCCGCTCGCCGCCATGTCGTACCACGATTTGTTCTGGAGGTCGTATGCCAGCGGCAGGACCTGCAGGCGCCCCCGCTCCATGGGGGTCAGGAAGTAGTAGGTGTTTTTGCCGCCCATCACATGTCGCATCGGCAGCCTGCGAATTCCCTTCGGGCCTGATTCCTCGACGAAACCGGCCTCTCCTTCAAGCACAACCCGGTAGGTGAACCCGCCAATCGCGATGGCCTCCTTTTGCGGTTCCAGGGCAGATTTGGCGAACCTGGCGCTGAAGGATTGCATGGCCAGGCCATGATGCGAAGTGGCCCATTTCTTGTAGAAAGCGGGGTGGCACGATTGGCACTGCGAGGATCCGGTGGCCGCGGCCTGACGGCCGGGTTGTTCGCCCTCCATGGAACCACGGCGATTGCAGGCTGCAGTGATCCATACGGCGACCACCACGGCGCATGCCGCGATGCTCCGCTGCGCCATTCTCTTTCCGTGCATGTCAAACCTATAATCCGCTATTACCGGGGCTGCTGCAATACGGAACCACTGAATCACCGTGCCTCGCTCGTGCTTTCAATCTGAGCGACACCGCATCTCTGCCGCCAATGCAATCAGTGACCTCCGGCAAAGCCGGGGGCTTGATTGGGGAACCGCTCAAAGCGGTCATTGTTAGCCGCTCAAAGCGGCATCACCTGTCTATCCGATATTCATTGACCTGCCTCTGTTCATACTCCCACACAGCCCTGAAAGGGCGACACAGCCACAGCCCAGGGCGCAAGCCCTGGGTTAGGCAACCACAACCCCAAGCCCTGAAGGGGCGACACAGCCTGTGACGCCCCTTCAGGGCTCGATTCAAATCCCTCCGCAATACCCAGGGCTTACGCCCGGGGCTGTCGCTGTGTCGCCCCTGCGGGGCTGGATTTCCCGATTCAACTCAGATCATTCATTAATAACATTTCGCCCGGTCGCTCCCGGAATTGTCAAACTTCGCGAGTCCTCCGGCAGAGCCGGAGGTTTACCTTGAAGAAGTTACCCAAGCGATCGGGTGGAATGCAGCGCTGAACCGGAGCTCGGAGCTCGGTCTGGATATCGCGGTTGGTAAAGCCTCTCAGGCAATGCTCGCCGCCGCACAAATTCTCACACCAACCGGACCTCGACTGAGTTTGCGTTTGGATCCCTTGGACAGGACAGTTGCATTGCCGTCATTTTTCCGGTAAATATGACAGCATGGTTACAAACCAGACCTATCCTCGTCAGTTGAAGCCACCCCAGCAGAGTTTCTTCCTGTTCGGCATGCGTGGCGTGGGCAAAAGCACCTGGGCGCGAAGTGCATTCCCTGATTCCCGCCGTTTCGATCTCCTGGATGAAGGACTTTACCAAAGCTACCTTCGAGATCCACGACTCTTCGGCCGCGAGTTGATGACGATCCCGGCGGGACAGTCCGTCGTCGTGGACGAGGTCCAACGCCTGCCGGCCTTGTTGAACGAAGTGCATCGGTTCATCGAAGATCGCCGGCTGCGTTTTGCGTTGCTGGGTTCGAGTGCGCGCAAGTTGAAGCAGGCGGGGACGAATCTGCTTGCGGGACGGGCTTTGCGGAGGGTGATGTATCCACTGCTGCCGCAGGAACTGGGAGCGGATTTCGACCTGCGGGAGGTGCTGCGCTTCGGAAGCCTGCCGATCATCTGGCAGTCTCCGGCTAAGGCGGAGAGCCTCGAGGCGTACGTGCAGCTGTATCTGAGAGAGGAGATTCAGGCGGAGGCTCTTGTGAGGAACCTGCCGGGTTTTGCGCGCTTCCTGCCGGTGGCCGCCATTTTCCATGGGCAGGTGTTGAGCGTAGCCGCTCTCGCTCGCGATGCGGGTGTGGCCCGAACTACGGTCTCTGGATACCTCGACATCCTGGCGGATACTCATCTTGGGTGGCTCCTGCCGGCGTACGAAGGCAAATTGAGAGTCAAGGAGAGAAAGCACCCCAAACTCTACTGGGTGGACCCGGGAGTTGTGCGAGGGGTGAAGCGCGAATTTCACTCTCCCGGCGATTTGGAGCGCGGGGCGCTTCTGGAAGGTTGGGTGGGTGCGCTGCTAAAAGCCTACGGCGAACCTGGCAGCGGCTTGGGGCTTCGACATGACGGATTGTTTCACTGGGCGCCGACCGAGGGTGGGAGCGAGGTGGATTTCCTGGTGCAGCGCGGTAAAGAATTCACCGCCATCGAAGTCAAAGCCAAAGAGACCTTGTCATCGCGAGATTTTGTCGGATTGAAAGCCATAGCCGATTTGAAAGGAATCCGGCGCCGGGTTGTCGTGTTCATGGGCGACCGTCCCTTCCGGACCGAAGGCGGAATCGACGCGCTGCCCATCCGGGATTTCCTGCACGAACTCGAGGCAAAGACGAGCCTATAGCCATTATTTCTTCGCGTTTCTGCAAGAGGTTCGGGCTTCAGCCCGTTCCAGCCACTATTTTCGAAGCGGTAATGTGCGATAATATATGATCGCCGAAAGCTGATTACTCGCAACAGCGCCATGTATGTGTCACGAAGGACGATAATGCGGTCTTGGCTGCGGTTCTGCCCCTCATGGATGAATAGACGCGCCTTGTGGATGACGACCCTGTCGCTCGCCGTCCTCATCCTCATTATTATCGGACTGCTTCATACGCCGCCGGTGCGCCGAGCCGCGCTTGCCCGCCTCGGCGATCAGATCAGGAAGTCACAGGGAATCATTCTGCAGGCGGGAAGTCTGAACTACAATTTATTGTCCCCAAGGTTCGTCCTGGAAAATGTATCGCTTCGCGATGCCGAGGCCGGTGATATCTCTCCATTTCTATCGGCAGGCCGCATACAGGTTCGTCTTCAATATTCGAGCCTCTTGCGCGGTTCTTTTGTGGCGCACGAGCTCCGCATCGAAGGCCTTCAACTACAGGTGAGGATCCGGAGAGATGGGCGCGGCAATCTGCCCCGCAAGATATTTGAAGCCTCGGGAAGAACCGGCACGCAGCTGCCAATGGATTCGCTGGATATCCCCGGCCTTTCGCTATCCTACGACGATGAACGCACAGGCCTCTCCGTGCTGCTTCCTTCGGCGAGCCTCAAGGGGAGCGTCGACGCATCGAGCGGAAATCAGGAGATGAACTACGTCCTCTTTGACCGGGGCACGCTCCGCTGGGGGGGGAAGCGCCTGCCCATCGATCAGCTGAAGCTGGATGCTGTCCTTCAAAAGGATCACGTGGCAATCCGCACTCTGGAGCTGGCATCGGCTGAATCCAGGATCCGGGCCAGCGGCACATTGTGGGTTTCGGATACCCCCCGGCTTGAGCTCACCGCAGAAGCGGACCTGGAAGGTCCACCCCTCTCGCCATGGATTGGTCTGACAGAACCGCTTGCGGGCCGCATCCAGGCCAGGCTGGGCATTTCGGGGGAACTGCAGCGCCTGAAGGCGGAGGGAGAGATTCGCAGCGATGAGCTGGGTCTTGGCGAATTCCGGTGGAGCTCGTTCGCCACGCGGGCGAGCCTGGATCTGAACGGCGGGATCCTGGAATTCAAGAACTTGACGGCGAAGATGTACGCGGGGCAGCTCGGGGCAAGCGGGCGGCTGGCGCTGAATGGGCCAAGCCAAAGCGTCATTGATGCCGAACTGCGGGAGATTGACCTGCGCCGGCTGCCTGCGGTGAAAGGCTTGCGCGCGCTGCCTCCGAGCAGGGCTTCCGCCCGATTGGTGGCCACCTGCCCCGGACTGCAATGGGGCAAAGCGCAGGCAAAGGCAAGCGCTGCCGTCCGGATCAACCCGGGCCGGCGCAGCGTGGAGAACTCCACCATCACGGGCGTGTTCAACGGTCGCATTCAAGACCGGCGGATACTCGTCGATATCGATTCAATATCGGGTCACGGCTCGGGTCTGCGCGGATTCGTCAACATCGGCACACAGGATCAATCGCTCGCGGCGGAACTCAGCGGAACGGTTCGCAGCGTGTCCCGGCTGATCCATGGCCTGGAAACAGACCTGGGCAAGCCCGCGGATTCGCTGCTTTCCTTCCCGCTCGACGGAGCTGCGGAATTGCGGGCTGTGCTCTCCGGCAGCATCAAGGATCCGGCAGCATCGATTGAATTCTCTGCAGCGGGCCTGTCGGCGGGCCGCATCGAAGATGCGAAGCTGCATGTTCAGGGGGATTATGCGGGAAACCTCTTCCACGTCGAGCAGGCACGCCTGGAATGGCGCAACCAGGCGGTTACCGCCTCGGGCGAGATTGGCCTGGGCTCGGCTTCCGCTCCCTTGCGGCTCGAGATAACATCCGAAAATGCCTCCGCCGCCGATATCATTGCAGGGCTGGGATTGAAAGCGGATGTCCAGGCGACTGCCGATGCAATGATCAGTGCCGGTGGCACCATTTCCGACCCACGCGTGAACATCCGTCTCGAGGCGCGCGAGGTGAAAGCCTATGGTGAGCCGCTGGGAAATCTGAGTTGTGAGGCAAACTGGCAGGGCCGGACCCTGGAGGTGAGCCGCCTGCGGATCGACAAGCCTCAGGAGGCCGGCAAGGGCATGCTGGAAGCCCGGGGAGCGTATCATTTCGACACCCGCGCATATGAATTCAGCCTCACGGGAGAAGACCTCCGCCCCAGCAGCCTTCGCCTGCCCGGCGATATTCCCGTACTGGGCACGCTGCAGCTGAAAGCAGAGGGTAATGGCTCATTGGATAATCCCGTGATCCAGGCGGAAGCGGAGTGGCAGGATCTGCAGGTCGACGACTACAGCCTCGGGCTGCTGCGCGCCGATCTCGACCTTTCCGACCATCGGGCCAAACTGAAGGTCGAAAGCGCCGCCAGCGGAGCCGTGGCCAATGCCGAAATCACGATGGACGAGGCATACCCTTTCCGATTCGCTGTCAGCGCGCCTCGGTTTCCTCATGCGGTCACGAAAAACGGAGAGAGAGTGGCAACGCTCTCAACTGCCGCCGCCATCCGGGGAGAGGGACTCCTCTCGCCGCCGGAGCTCCGGGAAGCATCGGCACAGTTCAAAGATTTCCAGCTCGAAAAGGGCGCGGAGAATATCCACAGCGAAGGGCCGATCGACATGCGCTTCGCCGGCGGCCGTTTCATTATTGAGCCTGTGGTTCTGGTTTCGGGCGCATCGCGGCTGGAGTTATCGGGAAACATGCCTTTGGAGCCCGGAGGTGAGCAGGGAGAAATTTCCCTGAAAGGAAACCTCAACCTTGTCCCGATACCCTCCCTTTTCTCTGTCGCGGACGATTTCGAAGTGCTCGGCACCGCCGCGTTGGACGCCCGGCTGACCGGCAGCTTGCGGGACCTTAAGCCCAGCGCGGTTTTGAGACTTGAAGGAGGACGGCTTCGGAACAAGGCTCTGCCGGGCGCGCTGGAGGACATCCGGGCAGAGGTTAGCCTGCAGGACGGACGGATCACGCTCGATCAGACGAATGCCAGGGTCGGGGATGGAACGATTCGAGGATCCGGCGACATGCCGCTGGAATTCCTGATGCAGTCGGCGAAAACACCGATGCCCGCCTCCTCCGCTCCTGCGCACTTCTCGGTCGAGGTGCAAAAGGCGCCCCTCTCCGCACTTTTCCCGCTGCCTGAGAATGCCGGCGGGGAATTCAGCCTGAATCTCACAGGCGAGGCCGGCAGCCCCGCCGTGGAGGCAATCGACGCGCGCCTGGAGCTGAGCGAATTCCGTGTGCGCCGCGAGACGTCATCGATCGGGGTAGCCGAGCCGTCGATATTCCGGATGAGGGATGGGCTGATCCAGATCGAGCAGTCGCGCTGGAAAAGTCCGCATGGTGACCTGCAACTCAGCGGCACCATGGGATTAACCGGTGAGTATCCCGTCGACATTCGCTTCTCGGGCGTCGCAGACGCCGGCGTCCTCTCACTTCTGTCCCCGAAAATCCTGGGCAGCGGTTCCCTGCGCATGGATCTCAGGTCGCATGGCGCTCTGCGCAATCCGCTTTTCTCGGGAGTGGCGGAGATGGAAAAGGGGAGCATCGGACTACGCCAGCCGCGAGTCGTTGCCGAGGATCTCGCATTCCGGGCTGAAATCGAAGGCAATCGGATCGATATCCGGAAGCTGAGCGGAGTATTGAACGGCGGCCGGCTCCATGGGAGCGGAACAGCCTCGGTGGAGCAGGGCAGACTGGAAAAGGTAAAAATCGATCTCAGCGGACAGGATGTCTTTGTCGAATATCCGGCAGGCATGAAAAGTGCCTTGGACCTGAATCTTCAGGTTCAGTCCAAGGATTCAACTGTCGTGATCGGCGGGGAAGTGGTGATCCGGGAGGGGTCCTATGTTGATCCGTTTGATTTTTCCGGTGGTGGCGGCAAGGTGGATCTGGGCGGAAAAACGGATTCGAGCGGCAAAGTGGAGTTGCTCGGATCGAGGCTCCTCTACGACATCGGAGTTAAAACACGACAGCCCATCCTGATCGACAATAATCTGGCGAGATTGACCGCCAGGGCCGACTTGAGGCTGGTCGGAGACCTGGGTCGCCCCGGATTGCGCGGCACCGTGACCATTGATCGAGATGGAAAGGTCTATTTCGGGGGACGCACCTACAAAACCGAGCTTGGAGTTGTAACCTTCGCCAGCGATACTCGCGTGGAGCCCCTCTTTGATGTCGTTGCCACCACGCAGGTGAATGACTACCAGGTGACCTTGAGGTTAAGCGGGACCGGACAGGAGATCACGACGACATTCACATCGGATCCTCCTCTCTCCCAAAACGATGTCGTCGCCCTGCTGCTCACGGGCAAGCCGTCGTCGGAATCCGGGGGCAGCGGGATTGATCCCGCCCAGGCCGAAAAATTGTCGCTTGTCAGCGGGGCGCTCAACGCCGAAATGAGCGCGCGCGCGCGACGCAGATTCGGCATCAGCCAGGTCATGATTCAGCCCAGCGCAATTTCAGGGGAATCCGACCCCGGAGCCCGGCTCACCATCGGTCAGAATCTGAGTGAATCGCTTCAGTTCGTCTATTCCATGAACCTGGTCAACAGCGCCGACCAGCTCTGGTACATGCAATATGATATGCAGCGCCACCTCACCGTACGAGCCGTGCAGCAAAGCGACAATACCTATCGCGGCGACTTTCAGCAGGATATCCGCTTCGGAAAACAGGATGCCGGATCGAGGAGTGTTTCATCATCAGGTGCTTCAAAATTGAAGGTGGGAAAGGTGGAGTTCACGGGAAATCCGATTTTCCAGCCGTCTCAATTGGCGAAGGAATTCAAAATTGCTCCGGGAGGCAAATTCAATTTCGCCAAGTCGCGCAAGGGAGTCGATCGGCTGCAGAAATTCTACGCCAAGCGGGACTACCTGGAGGCCCGCATCCACATGGACCGGGAAGACAAGGACAACCAGGTCGATCTCAAGGTGCAGATTGAGGCTGGCGCGAAAGTGGCGTTTGCGTATGACGGAGCAGACGTCCCCAAGTCGGCCCGCAAGCAAGTACGCACCCTCTGGCAGGCAGGTGTCGCCGACAGGCAGCGCATCAGCGAGGTCGAGGATCAACTGCGCCTGCATTTTGCGAAACACGATTTCCTCCAGGCAGAGATCAAAGGCAAGGTTTCAGCGACGGCGCCCAATGAAAAACTTGCGGCATTCGAGGTGCAGCCGGGCGTTCGTTTCAAGCGCGTGGAGACGGTCTTCGACGGCGCCACGAAAGAGCATGCGGATGCGATGGCTTCGCGGATCCACCAGCGAAAGCTCACCGATGACATCTACCTCCGGCCCGGAAATGTGGTGGAAGACCTGACGCTATATTACAGGCAGAGAGGCTACTACCTGGCCAGGGTGGAAATGCCGCGTTTCGATCTGGATCCGGCCCATGGAACGGGAAGAATCGTTTTTCCGGTGTGCGAAGGTGCGGTGATCCGCGTCGGCGCAATCGAATTCGTGGGTAATAAAGTCCTGACTGCAGCCCAGCTGATCGAAAAGCTGCCTTTGAAGAATGGCTCGGTGCTGGAACCGGATCTGCTCCGGAAATCGGTGGCAGCCATCGCGGAGAGTTATGGCCGGAACGGCTACCGCAACCCGGAAATCGAACCGACCGTCAAGCTGGACGAAGCGAAGTCGGCAGTCAACATTGCTTTCTCGATCCACGAGGGCGCCAGCACGTACATCCAATCCCTTAAGGTGGAAGGGCAGGAGCGTATCGGCGAAAAGTACATCCGCGAGCAGCTGCGGATCGGCGAGAATGGGCCGCAGAATTTCCCGGAAACGAGCCGATCGATTCGCAACCTGTACAATACCGGCGCTTTCGCAAGGGTGGACGTCGAATCCGCGCCCGAGAAGAGTGCTCCGGTAACGGGCAGCGAAACCCAAAAAGTGGACCTCACCGTGAAGGTGGACGAAGTTGCCCCCTACAAGTTCCTTTATGGCGGGTATTATGATTCGGGGAGAGGTCCAGGTGTCATTCTCAACCTTGAAAACAGGAATTCGCTGGGCGACGCGCGGGTGCTCGGCTTGCGCACGCGCTTTGACAAAGACCTGCAGGAATTCCGGCTGTACCTTACCCAGCCTCTGTGGCGGCGGCATCCGTTTCCGACCACGGGCACGCTCTACTACAGGAGCGAGAATGATTACTACGAGGGACTGAGTGCGCAGCGGTTCGGCTTCACGATTCAGCAGGAGGCAGCGCTCAGCAAAAAACTCATCCTATCCTATGGCTACAGGTTCGAAAACGTTTACACCTGGTACCCCGATCAACATGTTCCCAATCCTCCGCGAGAGAACGTCTCCCCGTTCACCCTGTCCCTGACCAGGAATACCCGCGATGACTTCCTCGATCCCACCCGCGGATCGTTCATCTCCACTGCGCTCGAATATGCGCCCGGGATTCTGGTAAACTCAAGTCCTTACACCCGCCTGTTCGGCCAGTATTTCAAGTATTTTCCGCTCTTCAAACCCGGCTATGCGCCCTTTCAGGGAGAGGCGAAGCGGCCGCGTACGATCTTCGCAACTGGCGTTCGAGTCGGATTGATCAAGGCTCGCGGCGACCAGCAGGTGATTGCAACGGAGCGGTTTTATGCCGGCGGCGGCACAACCGTCCGAGGCTTCAAACAGGATACGCTCGGGCCGCTGGACAGTTACGGAAACCCCCAGGGCGGCAATGCCATGCTGGTTCTGAACAATGAATTGCGGTTTCCGGTCGTTTCGTTTGTCGACGCCGTCGGCTTTGTGGATATGGGAAATGTTTTCCCGCTCGTCAGTGATTTCAGGCTCTCGGAATTGAGGAAGACCGCCGGATTCGGGCTGCGTTTCCGCACCCCTGTACTGATGCTGCGCTTCGATTACGGATTGAAGCTTGACCGCCGGCCCGGCGAAAGCCGTGGCGCCTTCTTCTTCAGCATCGGCCAGGCGTTTTAGAGCCGGGTCGGAAGACGGCTTTCCCAAGGGGACTCTATGCCCCTGCGCGTAAGGCAGGGGCGAGGACAAACACACCGATGAGCGAAAAAAAGGTTGTTTTGGTCGTGGATGATGCCCCGGCCAATATCCATGTCGTGAATGAGATTCTCCGCAATACTTACAAGGTCCGGGTCGCGACCAGCGGCGCGAAGGCATTGGAGCTGGCCGCTGAAAAGCCGGGACCGGGCTTGATACTGCTGGACGTGGTCATGCCCGGCATGGACGGTTACGAGGTCTGCACCCGTCTGAAGGCCGATCCTTCGACGCGGGATATCCCGGTGATCTTCCTGACGGGCCAGACCGAAACTACCGACGAAACATAAGGATTCGATGTCGGGGCCGTGGACTACATCCACAAACCATTTTCTCCCGCAGTGGTAGCGGCCAGAGTCCAAACTCACCTCGCACTGCGGGAGACGCGCGAGCAGCTCGCGCGGCAGCTCCTTGCGATCCGCGACGAACTCGAAATGGCCCGTCAGATCCAGACATCGATTCTTCCCCGCGAGATTCCTACGGTCGGAAATCTGGACATTGCCGCCCGTTATATTCCGATGAGCTCCGTTGCGGGCGACTTTTACGACTTTCTGGTTGTTGATGAGAAACGCATCGGCATTCTGGTGGCGGATGTTTCCGGGCACGGCATGCCTGCCGCCCTCATCGCATCGATGCTGAAAATCGCCTTTGCGGCGCAAGCAGCCCACGCGTCCGAGCCGGCACTCGTCATGTCGGGCTTGAATCAGGCCCTGTGCGGGAAGTTTCAAGGCCATTACGTGACCGCGGCGTATGCCCTGATCGACACGGAGAAGCAGACCCTTTGCTATGCCGGCGCCGGGCACCCCCCTCTGCTCTTGAGGGAAGGGTCGTCAGGGAAAGTTCGCCCCGTTCTCGAAAACGGCCTTTACCTGGGATATTTCCCCGGCGCCTCGTATTCCGCGGTGGAGACCCCGTTCCGGAAAGGCGATTGGATTGTGCTCTACACGGACGGAGTCACCGAAATGAAGCCCGAGTCTGAAGAGGAATTTGGAGAAGCCCGCTTGAAAGAGTTCCTGGAAAGCCATCCCGATCTGCCGGCTGCCGGTTTTGTGGACAGCCTGCTGGAGAGACTGTCGGTCTGGAGCGGCCGCGCGCCCGGCCAGGAACCGGATGATGACGTCACGCTCCTGGCGGTCCATTTCCCGGCTGACATGGAGAGTTTATGACCATTGCCAGAGGCTTGATTCTCCTGCTTGCCATACCGCTTCTGGGCCTGCTTGGACTTGGCTATTTTGTTAACAATCAGCTTGCCGGGATCGAATCTCATGGCCGGTTCATGGATTTGCAGGTTGAAAGTCTCTCTACGCTGGGGAACATCCTTCGCTGCTATGGAGAGTCGCGCGTGAGCGTTCGAAATTATCTGCTTGCCGAAGACCAGGCAGAACAGGCGCAAGCGGAGGGAGTCTTGCGCGGAAACCAGGCCGAACTGAATCGCCTGGTCACCCGATAAGCCGAGGCCATGATCTCCAGCGACGAAGACCGGCGGATGTGCTCCCAGTTTCAGGATTTGAATCGCCGGTGGTCCGCCGAGGTGGAGAAGCTCATATCCCTGTTGGCGAAAAGGCGGCGGGGGGACGCCGTCACGCAGATCTTCACCGGGTCTTTCGCGGATCTGGGGCTGCGCGCGACCAACGTTCTGCGGGAGTGGATCCAGCACAACGAACGTCTGGCGACGGCGGCTAGCCAGACGACTGTCTCGGCGATCAAGGGTTCCCGGCGGAATCTGCTGATCGCGGTCGCCCTCGTCATGGTGCTCACCGGCGTACTGAATTTTGTCACGTTTCGCAAGATAGTGATTTCGATCCAAACCCTGCAGGCGTCGGTTGAAGCCATTGCGGCCGGTGACTATGTGCATGTGGTTCCCTTCACGCAGGCTACTCACGAAATCGGGGGGCTGGCCCGCTCGATCGACGTCCTGAAGGCGGGCGCCGCGGCGATGGAGGAGCAACGATGGGTCAAAGGGAACATCGCCCGGCTCACCGGGGCGTTGCAGGGAGTGACATCGCATGCCGAGTTCGGGCAGCGGCTGCTTTCGGGACTCGTGCCGGTGCTCGGCGGCGGCGTAGCGGGATTGTACCTTCTCGAAGATAGCGGCGAGCGGCTCCGGCGTGTCGCGAGCTATGGACTCGATGCAGGCGCGAGCCCCGCGGATTTACTGCGAGTGGGCGAAGGGCTGGCCGGTCAATGCGCGAGCGAGCGCGTGTCCACGGCCCTCACCAATCTTCCCCCGGACTATCTCCGGATCTCCTCGGGACTGGGAGGGGCCGCGCCGGCGCAGGCCGTCGCGTGGCCGGTAATGACGAGGGACACGCTGCTGGGGGTGATCGAATTTTCATCCTTCCGCGCGTTCAATGCGAACGAAAAAGCGCTGTTTGAAGAGCTGCTGCCGCTGGTTGCGATGAGCCTGGAGATCCTCTCGCACAACATCGCCACCCGGGAGATGCTCGTGCAAACCCAGGAGCAGGCGAGGCAGCTCGAAGTGCAGAACGAGGCGGCAAGCAGGCGAGCCCGCTACGACGCCATGCATTCCGATGTCGGAAGCGCGCTGGTCCAATCGCAGGACTTTCCGGGCATGATGCAGCTGTGCGCGGAAGCGATCCTGCGGGGCGTCTGCTCGGTTTTCTCTCGCATCTGGATGCTCGAGCCCGGCACGGATACGCTGCTGCTGGGCGCCAGCGCCGGGTTGTACACGCACCTGGACGGATCGCACGCGAGGGTCAGGATCGGAGAACGGAAGCTGGGACGCATCGCCTCGTCGCGCCAGCCCCTGGAAACGAACTCGCTCGACAGCGAACAAGGCTTCGATTTGGATTGGGTTCGGGCACAGGGTGTGGCTTCTTTCGCCGGTTACCCGCTGGTGGTGGCTGACCGCCTGGTCGGCGTGATTGTCACCTTCGGGCGTCATCCGCTGTCGAAGGAGGACTTCCAGGCGCTGAGGCTGGTGGCCAACCGGATCAGCCTGGGTGTCCAGCGCAGACAGACCGAGGAAGAACTGCAGGTGGCAAAGGAGAAGGCGGAAGCGGCGACCGCGGCAAAATCGATGTTCCTGGCAAACATGAGTCACGAGATCCGCACCCCCATGAACGCCATCATCGGGATGACGCACCTGGCCCTGAAGACGGACCTGACCCCCAAGCAGCGCGACTATCTCTCCAAAGTCAAGATTGCCGCAGGTTCACTCCTCGGCATCATCCACGACATCCTCGACTTCTCGAAAATCGAGGCGGGAAAGCTGGACATCGAGGAAGCCGATTTCCGGTTCGAGGATGTCCTCGACAACCTCTCCACCGTGATCGGACAGAAGGCCAACGAGAAGAGTCTCGAGTTCCTGATTGCCGCGCAGCACGACATTTCGCCGAATCTGGTGGGCGACCCGCTGCGACTCGGGCAGATCCTGATCAATCTGGTCAACAACGCCTTGAAGTTCACGGAGCGCGGCGAGGTGGTGGTATCGGCAGCAGTCGAGGAAACGGCTGCATCCCGAGTCAAACTCAAATTCTCCGTGTGGGACACCGGGATAGGCATGACGCCGGAGCAGACGGCCCGATTATTCCAGGCGTTCACCCAGGCCGACACCTCCACGACTCGAAAATTCGGCGGCACCGGCCTCGGCCTTTCGATCAGCAAGCGGCTGGTGGAAATGATGGGCGGCGGCATTTGGGTGGAGAGCTCGCCCGGTGTCGGCAGCACCTTTTACTTCACCGCGTGGTTCGGCATCGGTTCGGCCGCTCTGGAACGCAAGCGCTTTGTCCCGGACCTGGCCGGCATCCGGGTGCTGGTGGTGGACGACAATCCGCAGGCCCGCGAGATCCTCAGCGATGCCTTGCGGGGATTCGCCCTCCGCGCCGAGCCGGTATCGTCCGGTGAGGACGCGATACGGGAACTGGTGGCCGCGGACTCGAAGGATCCCTACGCGCTGGTTCTGATGGACTGGCACATGCCGGGGATGGACGGACTGCAGGCTAGCCCTGCGCCTGTCCCGTAAAATATGTGTGGACATACAGCCTCGATTAGTATAACTAAGAGGGGCATGAAAACTGCCGAAACCATTCTAGAACTATT
>Ga0315273_10004561_pt1 | contig 16973 bp, 18 predicted proteins | sample YL17G02_0_MG_FD_205753 | JGI IMG/M metagenome (GOLD analysis project Ga0315273, IMG submission 205753) | Sediment microbial communities from Yellowstone Lake, YNP, Wyoming, USA - YL17G02_0 | ecosystem: Environmental > Aquatic > Freshwater > Lake > Sediment | place: USA: Wyoming | collected... | reverse complement strand
TATCCCAATCCCAAGTTCCTGATTAAACTTTCTTATAAGAGCTTCCTTTTGTTTATGGATAACGTCATTTTCTTTATCTATTATTAATTCCAATCCAGCTTTACGTTTATCGTTATCATCAATATTCTGTAACGCCTTTGTTTTTTTATTATTTTGGGATTGTCGAGTGCCCAATTGATCGACAATTGCCATCCTATCCTGAAATATTTTTGTTTTTATATCTAAATTATCTTCATATCGGCCACTATGTTCAGGGCCTGGATGTGTTCTATATACAAAAAGACGATATTCATATTGATAACTTTCTGTATGAAAAAAATGTGGTTTCATTTTGTTTTTTAGTTAAGTTTAGATTACATAATATTATAACATAACCTGTCATTTAAGGCAAATTTTTCTACTTTTTCAATCATTTGTTTTTTTATACCTTCACTTAAGAAACTAGCATTGAAGGAATTTTTTGCAAGCCTAACAATTTCATCTTTGGATAAATTTAATGCTTTTGAAATTGCCAAATAGTTTTCGTTTATATAACCTCCAAAATAAGCCGGGTCATCGGAATTTATTGTTACTAAAAGTCCTTTTTGTAGCATTGTTCGGAGTGGGTGTTTTTTTAGATTTTCAACTACTTTTAATTTAAGGTTGGAGAGCGGACAAACGGTTAATGGCATTTTACGTTTAACCAATTCTTGTACTAATTTTTCATCGTCAAGTGAATGATTGCCGTGATCTACTCGTGATACTTTTAATAAATTAAGTGCCTCCCAAATATATTCTGCCGGACCCTCTTCTCCTGCATGCGCGACCGTTAAAAACCCTTTTTGTCTGGCACGTTCAAAAACTCTTTGAAATTTGGATGGCGGATGCCCGACTTCCGATGAATCCAGTCCAACTGCTGTTATTAAATCTTTATATTTCAGCGCTGTCGCCAGCATTTTCATTGCAGACTCTTCATCAAGGTGTCTTAGAAAGCACATGATGAGTCTTGAGCTTATTCCCAACTCGTTTTGGCCGTCTTTCAGAGCTCTGCTTATTCCTTTGATTACCGTGGTAAACTTTATACCTCTATCTGTGTGGGTTTGCGGGTCAAAAAAAATCTCAGCATGAATAACGTTTTGTGAATGCGCTTTTTTTAGGTAAGCCCAGGTCATATCGTAAAAATCCTGCTCTTCAATTAAAACACCCGCACCTTCATAATAAATATTCAGGAAGTCTTGAAGGTTATCAAAATCGTATGCTTCTTTTAGCTCTTTTACAGATTTATATTTGATTTTTTTATTGTTTCTTTTGGCTATTTCAAACATTAATTCGGGTTCAAAAGTTCCTTCAATATGTAAGTGAAGTTCTGCCTTGGGGATGCCTTTAATGAAGTCTTCAAGAGAGATAGTATTCATTATAGTTTAAAATTAAATTATCAATAAGAATATATAATCTTCTTGAAATTAAAACAACTTTGGATGAATAATTGATAAGGATTTATTTTTTAATCTTATTAAACATGAAAATCAAAGTAGCTCTTATTTCTTTACTTGTAGCTAGTGTTTTATGCCTGAATCAGGGCATCACAAGCGCTTTTTCCGGACCTTTAATCATCGATCACAATGACACCGACATCAGTTCGCTTCCTTCAAGCTGCGTGGAAACCGTTAAAAGCAACTATAACCTTTTTTACGGCCATACTTCACATGGAAGTCAGATTATCTCAGGCATGAGCACTTTGATGAATCAAAATTCTTTATATTCATATAACACGGCAAACGGCCTAGTAATTAATGAAATTTCCGATGATCTTGGGGGCACAGGCGACACTTCGTGGGCTGATGCAACACGAAGCGAACTTGATTCCGATCCTGACACAAATATTGTGATGTGGTCCTGGTGCGGACAGGTAAGCGGCAATACAACGGAAGGAATAAATACATATTTAAATACAATGAACCAGCTTGAACTTGATTACCCGAATGTTACTTTTGTTTATATGACAGGGCATTTAGACGGTTCAGGTGAAGAAGGAAATTTAAATCAGATGAATGATTTAATCCGTAATTATGCGGCGGCAAACGGGAAAGTATTATTTGATTTCGCGGACATCGAAAGTTACAACCCTGACGGAACGTACTTTTTAAATCAGGGAGCCAATGATAACAATGATTATAGCGGAGGAAACTGGGCTACGCAGTGGTGCGGCGCCCATCCCGGCGATCCGCTTTGTGCGGATGTAAGCTGCGCGCATTCACAGTCTTTAAACTGTAATTTAAAAGGAAATGCTTTTTGGAATATGATGGCTGAAATTGAGGGCTGCCGTGAAAGCGGCTCCGCAACCGGGGCTTTTCCGGATGTATATTCATCTCATCCAAATTTTGACGCAATAAATTTTATGGAAGCGGAAGGGATTGTAGAAGGATATGATGACGGGACTTACAAACCAAATGCCACAATCAACAGGGCTGAATTTACTAAAATCCTTGTAGAATCAAAATATACGGACTCTGAGATTAATAGCTGCGTCTGGAATGAACAATTTTCTGATGTTGGACTTGCTGCCTGGTATTCAAAATACGTCTGTGTAGCGCGTAATGTTGGGATTGTTGACGGATATTCTGACGGGACCTATAAACCGGATAAGATGATAACATTTTCGGAAGCTGCAAAAATTATAGTTAATACATACGGATTTGAAACAGGCACTTCTGAAATCTGGTATCAGCCTTTCGTGGAAGCACTGCAATTAGAAAATGCAATTCCTGTAACCATTACCTCCGTTGCAAAAGACATCACACGCGGCGAAATGGCTGAAATTATTTACAGATTGCTTGAGGGTATTACAGACAAAGAATCTGCAAACTTTTTTTAGTAAACTTCTTTCATGTAGCATTTTTCACAATAGACTTTTTCCTTGTTTTCCGGGGAATAATTTGTCTGCATTATAGTGCCGCATTTATAGCATTTTCTTTCATAAAGTTTTCTTTTTTTACGAAAAATGGTTCTATTATTATGGCGGCATTCAAAGCATAATCGGGGAATAGGCAGCTGCAGTTTTTAAGATGCGATACATTGGCCGTGTATTCGCTGTTTTCATTTTGCGACTGCTGCACCATCATTCTGGGAACCTGGTCATACAATTCTTTAAATTGTTCAAAAAACGGACGATTAAAGTCGAAATCTCTGCCATATTTTTTTGGATCCCATTTATCGCTCCACCAGCAATCAATACAGTAAACCGGAAACGGGTTGTCTTCACGATAAATTGATAATGTTTTTTTCTTGCAAAGATCGCAAGTTCTAGGGTAAAGATTCCTTTCATTGCGCCAGCTAAGACGTCTTTGCTGCCTGCAGTCAGGGCATAGTTTTGGCTGCGGAATCTGGTATTTTTTACCGTCAAATTCAGGACTTACTTTTTGCAAAAATTGTTCATCTTCTTTGGTGAAATCAAAATTGCTTTTGCATTGTTTACAGGTTGGCATGGTTCAATTATAGAGATTAAGAGGTAAATTTGAAATAAAAAAGAAATGCTTAAGCGAGCTCGAGGTGGAAAATTTGTGCGGAGCACCGCCACCGAAAACGAGCATCCGCATTTTTTGCGTGAACGACCCCGCCGCGGCGGGGGAAGTGAGCCTTATATGCGCTGTTAGCTGATGTAATAATCCACCGACTTTATTTCTGCGAAAAAGTGTGTGCACGCACCAGAAAACCACTTTCATCGACGTAAGTTGGATCTGGAGTACATTTCATGTCGAAAAAATTGACGTTATGAAAACCGGCCATATCCAAGAAATGGGAGACTTCTAGACGAGTATATTTTCGAACATGCCATGGATGTTTTTTCGGACGCGAATAGTCTGGAATATTTTCTGACGATTGGATTTGGAAGACCAAAACGCCGTTCGGCTTTAAAACACGATGGCTTTCTTTAAGGTAATTCATAAAGATTTCTTCATCCATGTGCTGAAAAACCACGAATGAATAGACCAAATCAAAAAAATGGTTTTGGTACTGATGTAGACTTTTTCCATCTCCCACAGAAAATTTACCGAGAGGTACATGGGATTTTGCTTTTGCCACCATAGAGGGTGAAAAATCGGTACCGTAGGCTTCTACAGGAATATCGCTCTGTGTTAAGGCATATTGAATCCGTCCAGGGCCACATCCTATTTCCAGTGTTTTCCAGTATGGCTGAAGCGTACGGATTTTTTTAAAGATATCAACCTCATCATTCCCCGATTTATAAAAAGATTCCTCTTCTTCTTGACCTTCTATTGCGGCAGAAAGTGGGTTAAAAAAACCAACAAGCGTCCAATATATCCTTGGTGGTAGAGAACGGACAACAGTATGCTTTATTTTTTTGAGGAGTTTATTCATACTAGGTGGATTATTATTACGGCTAACGTCGGCGCATATAAGAAGAAATGCGCAGCGAGTTGAGGTGGTATAATTTGTGCGGAGCTTTTGCCACCGAAAACGAGTGTAGCATTTTTTGCGTGAACGAGCCAAGCGAGTGAACCTTATATGCGCCTGTTCGCTGCAATTCAATTAAACTATTACCAGAAGCAAGATCCCGTAAATAGCCTAAAACGGCAGAATAACCTTTTTGAACCGCCTTTTTTTCTATAATTTTCTTATCAAAGTATCAATCCGTTTTACTCTGATGACTGTCCGATATGCCGGGCTATGAAAAAAGCTGAAAAAGAAGGACGAAGTCTGGGTGAAAAAGAATTAATCCGGGCTTTCAGGACAGCAAATCAAAAACAACGATTCGTAAGTTAAAAAAACCGTGTTTTTTATGGAATTTCAGGAATTTTTATGCTATAAATTATTCCTTAATATAATAAATTATGAACTCGCCAATAAATCATTCTGATCTGATTCGACGGATTATTGATCTGATGCATGCGGATATGGAACTAAGTAATCTTTTTGAGGATTATACCAAAACACAGTTTGCCGATAAAAAAGTCTGTTATAATGATCAGACGGCAAATATGGCTTTCAACAGCTTTTTGTATGAATATAGAATACAGAATAAGAGTGTTCTTGCTTATCTGATAAAAAATCATAAATCTGAATTTCCATCTGAAGAATCCGATTATCTTAATAGGATCGACAACAATATTTATGGACTATTCGAAGTCCTTTCGGTGAAAATCGGTGAGTCATTAAGATTGCGTGACGTTCAAACTGAAAAAACATACGATGTTTCCGAACGTGCTGGATCATTTAACCTCTCCGCAGGTGATATTGTTTTCTGCCGTATTGCTGACCGCGGGGATGCCTGGATCATCCTATATAATGACGGGAAATATCTTTTGGAAGATGCATATTTGATCAAAAGGAATTTTAAGGATATGAAGATACCTCTCTCCACTCCGTTAATTGCTGAAATGTTCCATAAAGAAAAAGATCTTGATGAAGACGGCAGAGAGGTGAATCCCGAGAAACACCTGAAAAGACTCATTAAAAAATATATTGGGAAGAAAATTAAATTAAAAGGAATTAAAAAGATGTTTCTGGAAAATCCTGAAAACTCGGGTGAAATTATTAAGAAATTTTTAAAAGAGCAGGAAGGAAAATTATCAGCCCATGAACGGGAACTGATGGAAAATTCCATGTTGGAGTATACGAATTTCCTGTTTGATAAAGAAACAAAAGCCGGAATGATAGAAAAAATCATTACAAAACAACTTTTTATTGAAGTACAAAAACATTTTGCCGGGCGATATGAACATGATAATCCTCCGTCAAAAAAAGAAATTGATGAATTTACACGGGAATGGATAAATAAAGCACAATCCGAACTTGGGGGCAGAACGCCAAAAGATGTTGTTGAATCGGAACATAAAAGCAGGGGAAATATTGATCCGTACGCTCCTGACATAGTAATTAACATGACCAAGATGGAAGATAAAAGCAGGGAAAAGAATAAAAAAGCCCTTGATTTCATGAAAAAAGATAATCCTGAAAAAGCTCTCCCGATATTCCTTGAACTGGCCGAAAAAGACCTGATAGTACACGAGGCCTTATTTTTTAATATCGGAGCCTGTTATTATTCGTTCTATTTTCTGCACAAGCCGCATGATATAAATCATATTGAAAAAGCAATACAATGGTTTAAAAGGACGCTTGAAATAAATCCGGAACATCCCAAAGCGAATAAATACCTGCAAAAATGCGGACAGATAAAGCTTTTCAGCCGGGGAAAAACAACAATTTCTCAAATGGCTTTTTGATGAAGATGCATTATATGATTATGGGTATATTTTATACTGTAATCTGATGGATTCGATACACAATGCGTTTAATTGGGGCAAAGACCGGTATAAACTTTTTGATATTCTGTTCAGGATTTTCGGCAACAAACAATTTTTATATGAAAAAGCTGAAATAATGATTTCCGAGAATGATCCCGAGGGGCTTAAGTTAATGGAAAAGTGGATTTCAGAAGGTGACTTTATAGCGAAAATGCGGCTTGCATATGCTTTCTCCGGTCTGGAAGGAAAAGAAAATAGCAGAAAAGCCAGGAGCATTGCCGATGAATTCGTGAACCGGGGACGAAGTTATGGTTTTCCCAAAAATGATATCGTAAATTTTGTATATGACATTTATTGCAATATCGAGGAGGAGATAACGAAAAAAGAACTTGGAAAAATGGTGCGTTAATAAGCAGCGTTTTGCCATAAATTTTGACATGCTTTTTATTGAAAATAATTTTTTGCTGCGAATTGATACTGTTCTATAAACAATTCTTTAAAGAAAACAAGACTGTGCTGCTCGTAAAATACAATAATGGCCTTTTTATATTCAATTTCCTCAACACTTCTATAGGAAATCGGGCAGTAATTATACGCGAGAAGAATTGCGTTTCCCAGAAGCCTTGAGGTTCTTTTATTTCCGTCTTCAAAAGGCTGTATATAAGATAGACCGGCAACAGCAGTTAAAGCTTTTAAAAAGGGATTTTTTAGCTTATTCAGCAATTTGCACAAAGATTCTACAGCTTCTCTTATTTGATAATGATTATCATATGGTTTATATGCTGTCCCTACTATGCCGACGGGTCTTTTTCTGAGCCCTTTTACGATTCCCAGGTCTTTTGAAATAAGTGCATGGATTTCTTCTATTTTTTTTAGATCTAATGTTTTATAGTGCGCAGCATGATTCCACACATACTCGAGGGCAGTTTTATGATTTAAAATCATAAGCGCCTCCTGGTGAGTCTTTCCTTCCGCTTCTTTATGTTCTTTTATTAATCTTTCCGTATCAAGCAGAGTATAAGTGTTGCCTTCAATATGCGATGATTTCCATGAAAACTCGATAGTAATTCTTTCGAGTTCTCTTTTGATTTGTCCGGGAGTGTAGGATTTAATCCTTTTCTGGTAATTTTTATTGAGAGATGCAAGATTTTTTTGTTCTTTTTCAGTCAGGATATCCGCCCATTTTTGGAAATCGGTAAATGTGAGTTTTTCGGATTTTATAATTCTGCTGTCGGGAGGGATCTCAAAATATGCCTTCATGTCAAACGCCTTTTCAAAAGGGTGTATATTGGTTTTGTAATATATTGACCTTCCTTTTCCGTATTGTTTTATGAATTTATGACTTTTTAGGAAATTAAGATCGCGAATTATTGTTATACGTGAAGATTTATCAAAATTTTCCGCAACTTTTTCGAGTATCCGGTTTGTCTGAGCTTCTTCAAGCTGTTCAACCACTTGAAGAATATATTGTTGTCGTTTTGTCAGGTTTACTGTATTGGCCATGTTCGAATGGTGAGCGGTAAGAAGTGTGTTGTTATTTATTACACGGTTTAATTGTATCAAAAATCAAAATAATTGTATCATTTTGATACAAAAAGAACAAGAAAAAAATCAGAAGAAATGCGAAACGAGTTGAGGTGGTACAATTCGTGCGGAGCTTTTGCCACCGAAAACGAGCATCCGCATTTCTTGCGTGAACGACCCCGCCGCGGCGGGGGAAGTGAACTTTATATTGGCTGTTAAATGCTGTAATAAAAGCGCCCCTGCAATTTCTTTAAAAAGAGGAGATCTTTCAGGATCTCCTCTAAATAGTAATATTTAATTCTGTAATTAGTTTTTACATTCCAACGAATATGGTTCTTTTGAAATTACCTTTTCAAGTTCTGCTTTATCCCAAACTGCTCCCTCAATTTTAGTAAGAACATAGTTGGAAACTGAAATTGTTGCATTTCCTTCTATACATTCAACAGTTGAATCAACAAAAATTTCTTCCCTGTTAATTCCAAGCATTTGATCGGCTTCTTCATTACTAAAACAGAAAAATGGAATTCTTGAATCATCCGTATCTCTTGGAATTAAACTTCCGGTGTCTGCGTCAGGATAAAAACATAAACCCATGAAATCACCTTCCGGATTAGACAGTGTATATTTCCCACTTATAGTTATTTCTCCTTCGTAATATACAGAATCTTTATCTTCCTTTGTCATTTTTAAAGTTGACTTCTCAACTTGTGTTTCTTCTGGCACTTTTATTTTTGTTGATTCAGTAACTTGGTCCTGAGTTTTTGTGACTGTTGGCTGTTCAACAGCAGGTTCAGCAGGTTGGAACCAACTACAACCACTGAGCCCGATTGTGAGAATAGTGGTAATTCCCACAGCGATCATTTTTTTCATAGTTATATGAAGTTATATAATATACCTTGGAATACAATAACACATTTTTCGGGAAAAGTTGCGCTTTTATTATTGCATTTAACGTTTCGGCATATCTGATGTTTGCCGTAGCGTAGCGGAGCAAAATATGGGAGAGCGAAGCGCAACGAGCGAACCGCATATACTGTGTTAGGCGAGCCGAACGGAGCGATAGCGGAGTGAGAGTGCAACGTGCCTTGCGTATTTTTGAAAAATTTATCCATATTATTCCGTTTTTGATGGGCTTTTTATTATTGTATTTGATTTTTTGGTTTTGAAAAATGGAAGAGGGGCTGGGGGTGAATTCTATTTTTCAAAACTCCTTATTGGTTATATCCTTGTTTATTCACACTTTTTATTACTTATAGTACTAAATTAAAAACAACAAACTAGGAAAAATGGTGTGTAAAACTATATCTGCAGAAAAGTGAGCAATTATGGCTGATTCTAAACCTTTTTTCCAATAAAGCCAACCAAAGATTATTCCACCAATGCCATTCAGCACAATAGCTCTAATAACCACTAAAGGTGTCAGGTCAGTTACTGACCCAGTTATTGGCAGGTGTCCGAGACCAAATATAACGGTGGCAATAATAATCGCTGACCACATGATTGGATTGTTATTTAATATATTTACATCTGCTTTTTTAAATTTACTAAAAAGCCAAATTAAAAATGTCATAAAAAATAATCTCAATAATATTTCTTCATTAATTCCTCCGTAAAACGATGCAAAAAACCCCATCCATGCTGGCGGCATTTGTCCTGACCAGAGACTTATGCTTCCGCCTAGTTTGGCGAATAAGAGATCTGTTAAAATGATGGCAATGCCAACCGCAACACCAATTAATGCTGAAGTTTTGACGATTGATTTAATATCAGGCCGGGCATTTTTTTTGGAAAGAAAATCTTCAATAATCGGAAGCCCGAGGCCAACTTTTTTAGATAATATTAAGCCAAAAAACAACACAATCGCAAAAAGAATAGAGCTTTGAATTATTGTAATTAAAATAAATATTGACAAGGAAAAAGGGACTTGTTTTACAACATCGCCTGCGAGCGTAAATGCATATGGCAAAACAGCTATGATGGCAATTATGCTAACCGAAAGCAAAACCATATACAGTTTCCAGTTGATTATATTTTTCATATTAACCTCCATTTATAAATTAAAAGTTGCAATCATTATATAAGTTTTATCTTTTTAAATAAATAGTTTTCGGAGCGATAGCGGAGAAAACACCTTATACCACCCCCTCTTTAAAAATTAAAAAAATCAAATTCCTTATTTTTTAAAGCCCACCAAAAACATTTTAAAAACAAATTTTTCAAAAATATGTCGCCTAACGTCGGCGGCTAAAAGAAGTTTAGCCGATGAGCGAGTGTGATACAATCTTTTAATCACACGAGCGAAGATGGCTAAATTTGCGTGAGCGACTGAGCAAAGCGAGGGAGCGAACCTTTTAGGCGCTGTTAGCCGGAGTACATTTTACTTTATATTAATTTCTTTTTTTCTGAAGGGCGAATTGATTCCATTTTGGCGAGGGCAAGAGGGGCCGGGGGTGAATTGTCCGAGCCAAAATATATATTACATTTTATTGAAGCGACTAAAATACGAGTCAATTTCATCTCTTAATTCAATTCCGACACGTTCAAAACAATCTAATAAATCTTGATAAGTATTCTTGCCACCAAGAAAGTCCCAAAACTCATCTGCAACGACCAATTCTTTATCGAGATCAAGCATGCCTCTCATAGTCCAACGATTATATTTCTCCGGCTCGTATGGATTATATGGAATTGCAATTAATGTATTAATTTTTGCTTCAGGATGAGTGGAAAGGAAAACCGCAACCCATTCAAGTAATGTTCTTTTAAATTCTTTAAACCCGCCAGCATTTGGTTTTGCAGTTTTTATATCAAAAAGAAAATATTCACCGCTATTCGATTCAGTCATCAAGTCTATTCGTGTTGGTTTTACCTTAATCATAGTTCCTTTTTGGCAAACATTTCGAATTATTTCTATCTCTTTTTCTTTGTTTGGGGTTGTTTCTGCAGTAATTAAGCCATCGATAATTTTTTGGATAGCATTTTGTGCTTCACTGCTAATGTGATCGCCAGCAATAGCTTGAGACGTGGCGTTTTTAAAATTCTTTTGAGCTAGAGTAAGACCCACTGGCTCAAAAATGCTTGTGCCAAAGTTTGTATTAAGAGAATGAATAAAAGAATATAAAGCAAGACGATCTTTGCCAAGTAATCGTGTATGGAAAGGCATTGAGGCGGGCTCTGGTTTGTAGTTTTGAAATTTATTACGCAAACTTGCCTTTAAAACTTCCTCAACACCGTTTATTTGTTCTTTTGATAGCGCCATATTAATTATTTTTTAAGTGAAAAATTATCTCTGAATATGCACCTTTGTCTTTTTCTGTGCGATTTAAAACGGGTCTTTTGAACTCTTCAACAATCTTTAATCCAGCTTTTCTAGCAATTTCAGAATACATACCCCATTTGTCATTGGCTACTAAAAATATTGAAAAGTCATCGGCTAGGTATTTTTTGCAGTTTATCAATACAGATGCTATGCCTTCAATATAGCTTTTTCTTGCTTCTAGCCCTTGTCCTCTGAAAAGCGGACCAATTTCAGATTCATCTTTTCGCTCAAATCCAAAAAGGTCGTAAGCGTAAGCATGCTGTTCGTGATAATCAATTAATCCAACGTAAGGAGGTGAAGAGAAAATACCCTTAATCTTTTGCGTTTTTGCGATTGTAGCGAAATTGGGATAACGGTTTCCCAGTTCTTCAAAAATGTCTATTGCCCTTGAGTCCCCGGTTAAACAAATTTGTTTTGTATCTGTTCGTAATTTCTCAAATTGTTTAAATCTGTACATTGTGTCTTGAGTGTATCGTTTCCACCAGCTCAAAATTGAAAAAAGAGGTTTGCATATTTTTCCATGCTTTTTACAATAATAAGTGGTTATTTGTGGCTCTTTGAGCGTTGCTAAATCTGAATGGGTTGTTGCACGGCAAGATCTAATAGTGCGACTTAAAATAACACTTATTACCTTCTTGATGTCTGGATTTTTGATTTGTTTAATTTGCTCAAACATGAAATTAATTTCGTCTCTAATCATCTGCAAATACCATTTGTCTAAAAAAGTCTCTTTATTTTGTTGTTTTAATTTAATCCCATGTTTATTTACCAAGGTATCGTAAACTTTCAAGAACTCTTTTTCCCTTTCGTATCCAAATCTTTTTTCGTCAACCTGTCCTTGGCGTACTTTGTACTTAAATTCCGGAGAGGGGAAATATTTTGAATTGAATCTATTTAGCTCTGTTAAGAGTTCTGATTCGAAATCTAAAGCGTGTGAGTCTTTTAGAAATTTTTCAAAATTATTGGTAATTTGCCTGATTACTTGATTAAGTTCTTCAAAATCATGTTTGCCAATTTTAATGTTAGAAATTAAGGAGTTGAATGCAGAAATATCTACTCCAACGGAGTGCATACCTAATTCATTCGCTTGTACTAGGGTTGTGCCACTCCCACAAAATGGATCAAGGATGATGTCTCCCTTTTTAAAATAGGTTTGTTTTTTAAATTTGTCTGTATGATCGTCCAAAAAATATTCAACAAGTTGAGGAATATATTTACCCTTGTATGGATGTAGCCGATGTACATGTTTGGTAGTTTCAGATTCTCTGTATTGCTCAAAAGACAAAGACCAGTTTAAATCATCTCCAAGCCTTTTTTTCCATGATATTTCACGACTAGGACGGCTTTTTTCATAATATTTAATTAAATCCGACTTTATTATTTGAGTGGTGCCATTTTCGCCAATTTTTCGAACTCTGCCATACTGAATTAAGTATGAAATGTTGCTTTCCGTAACGACACGTTTCAAAAATGAGCTAGCCCAGGTGCTTGCTTCTTGAATGCTTAATAATTGATTTTGGGGGTCTGTAATTGGCATATTGATGTTTTTCTTTAAAAATTGTCTGTATTTGCGAAAGTGATTATATCACGCAAATATTAAATTTTGATTAAAAAATCTTAAAATTTTCTTAAATAACTGAAAAATATTAACTAAATAGTCATTAACACTTTATTCGACATCTTTTATTGATTGAATGTCAATTTCCTTATCGTCAACAGTTAAATTCTTTTTTGTAACCCATGTAAATCCTTTTTCCGGGGTGATAATTGCCACATCAACGGGCCCGCCTACGCCTGGCATGTCACCTGGATCGAGAAGAATACCGTCAGAAAATCGTTGGATTGCATTTGTTGTTTCGATAGAAAGAACACTAAAATCTATCCCGTCTTGAAGAGTCATGGTTCCCCATTGAATATTATATTCAAGAGCTCCGAGCTGTTGCTTTACTCCCTGTTCTGTGAATTTTTGCGTGGCCTCTTGCAAAAGTGGCAGATTGCCAAGTCTTGGGTCAAATCCAAGTACGATTCTTGTTAAAACATCCGTTTGGCCAATCCAACTTGCTCCGTACTCCTTACCCCTTTGTGTACTATTACGAAGCATTTCAACGTCTCCAGGAACAGAGATCTTAAAAACTTGATGTGAATCGTCATTATTAAACCCAGCAATCATGAACTGTAGTTGATCTACATTTGCTATACGTTGTTCTTCAATACCTTTGGGATTTTTAAATTTAAACCTTATATTACCTTTTTCTGTTTTGACTTCAATGTCCGTACAACCTTGTCGTTCTAGATCAGCTTTAATTTGATCCGGTAACTTTTTTAGACCTTCTTTATAATTATATTTTTCCTCAAAGAAGTCTTTTAGTTTCATGCTAATTTCTTCAATTGAAAGCTTCCTTATGTCGGCATGTTTTTTGAATTCTTCGATAAATCGGCTGACATTTTTGAGTACACCATTTTCAGGTAGAAAGGCTAAACCGGCTACAACTACTCCAACTTTTTTCCCAAGCTGAAATACCTTTGTCGCAGAATCAGAGCCAATCCGACTCATACCTTTCATATTTCTGTAGGATTGTCTGCTGTCAGCGGCCAATACCATTCCTTCAGGTGTTGTTGTGTTAATACATAGACTCATATTATTTTGTTAGGTTAGAGATAAAGAATAATAAAACACATGTAATGAGGCCACCATACTCAGGTCCTGCAAGGCCTATGCTAACATAAAGTAAAACAATCCCGCTTATTGTCAATTGTAAGGTTTTATTAAACCTAATTTTCTTTAATAACTCAATTAATATGGTGTTTCCAGGTGCTTGTCTTTGCAGTGCAAGATTTAGAAAGCTTTGAACAATATTTTGATTTGCATTACTGTCGAATTGAGTCCCTTCAACTTTGATTTTAGAGTCAGTATTTCCGACACTGTGAATAGACGGAATAAGGTCATCTTGAGGAGTAGTTGATGCGCTAAAAAGGTTTTTTACGAATAAATTTGGTTGCAATCCTAATTCTTTAAGTGCTTTATATGTAGGGATTACAGAGCTGATTTTTGCTCCAACTTGAGCAAGGTATCCTTTTTTAAGTAAGGATTCAATTGCTCTAAGAACGGAATTATTAGCAGAAACATTAATGCCCTTGACCATTTCTGTAAGCGACGGGATAATACTTTTCTCAGAATGGTATTTATGGATGAAAATGATAAGATTCTTCTGGTTTTCTGTCATCATTCTAATTGATTTTTTATACTACCTGAATTATAATCGTTACTAAAGTACAATGTCAATCTAAAACACAACCGTTACCAAAGTACAATGTCAGATTTTTTAAATATTCTAAAAGACGTTTTCGGAGCGACCGCAGGGAGCGGAGAAAACACCTTACTGGCTGCCGAAGGCAGACAGCCCCCCCTTATAAATAAGAATCAATTCGCTCCTCCTTATTAAAATATAAAAAGCGGGGTGACAAGAAGAAGAATTTGTAAAAATGTATTTCAGCTAACGTTCGCGCGTTGGCGAACTTTTTACAATGGTATAATATACCCGCTTTTGCGGGTTTACCATTGTGAAAAGTTGGGTGAAGCGACATTGAGCGCAGCGAAATGGAGCTGAACCGCTAACGCGCTGTTGTGTGATGTGCAAAAACTCTACTTTTTTTCTAATTTATTAGCACGTGGATCTTCGCCTAGTGTTACAGCGATAGTGTTCATTGCGGTATTAAGTTTTTCCCGAATTAGCCTCTGAACATCTTCCCTCTCCATTTCACCATCGCGGAATCGCTGTAAAAGGTCTTTAGCTTCTTTATCGAGTTGGCCTACGAATAAATCTTCTGGTAATGGTCTTGGCATATATTTGTGGTTAAATAGCCAAGATATAATTATATCAGGTTTTTGCATTTCACACAACGTCGGCGCATATAAGAAGAAATGCGCAGCGAGTTGAGGTGGTATAATTTGTGCGGAGCACTACCACCGAAAACGAGTGTAGCATTTTTTGCGTGAACGAGCCAAGCGAGTGAGCCTTATATGCGCTGTTATATGATGACAATTTGAATTTATTAATTCAATTTAGGATTAGTTTCTTTCAGGAACCTTTCTCCAACCCTAAGTATTGCACTTGGTGACAAAGCAGCAGCTCTCTCTATTCTTATTCGTATTTCCTCTATGCTGTCTGAAGGAACAATTAATCTATCAGTCTTATCACCAGTTTTTTCACGTTCGGCGTGCCGTTCAAGCATTTCTGCAAGAAGTGCGTCCTCAGCTTCTTTATTGGTAATCATGGTAATTATTAATGATTTGAGTTGGTAGTATGCATCATTTTAATAGTCCTGTCAAGTGGCTTATTTATTCAAATTATTTTCGTATAACGTCGGCGGCTAAAAGAAGTTTAGCCGATGAGAGAGTGTGATACAATCTTTTAATCACACGAGCGAGGAAGGCTAAATTTGCGTGAGCGACTAAGCATAGCGAAGGAGCGAACCTTTTAGGCGCTGTTAGCCGATTTATTTATTGACTTGCTTGCAACTCCATTCGTCATTAGTAAGTTTGCAATCCATCGGTTTAGCTGTTTGTCTGGTTACACATGCAGACATTACTTTTTGCTGAATTGTAACCATTAGACTTTTGCAATGCTCTCTCGCTGCTTCATTTTTAAGATCAGAACACTTATTGTCCCTAAAATTTTCTCGACTGCTTTTATGAATACCAAGTAAATTTCCTTCTTTTGTAAATTGTTTACATCGATCAATTGGTGTTGATGAACAGCCGGTTAATGCTAATCCGGCAGCAAAAAGTAATGTTGATAATTTCTCCATAATTATTACTTATTAACAAATTTTGGTGGTTAAGTATCCCAATTTTAATATCCTTTGTCAATAAATATTTCGGCTAACGTTCGCGTGTATGCGATGTTTTTGCCCGCTTCCTTATTATATATCAATAGAAGAAAAGGGCAAAAATATGGGTTGAAGAAATTTTTTACTCCTTAATTTAAAAATCTAATAATGAAAAATTTCTGAACCGCATACACGCTGTTATATGATGTACCAATAAATTCTTTCTCCTTAATGTATCTGGGCAATTTTATTTCGTCGCCGAAGAGATCGTATACATTTTGTCATGAGCGACTTTTCCATAATTACCGAAAATACTTTCAAATTCTCGTTTAATGAACTTGCCTAATTTAGAGACGGTGACAACATATAATTTACCACCAGCCTGCAAATGGTTTTTGGCATCTTGAAGCATCCATTCCAGCATATCGTTGGAAAAATGACTTGGCAGATTAGAAGCTATGACATCAAACTTTATCCCTTCAAGATGACTAAAACCATTGCTCAATAGCACCTCGCAGTTAGAGAGGCGATTGCGCTCGCAATTTTTTTGAGCGTACTCAACCGCGACAAAATCTCGGTCAACCATAAACACCTTGCCTTTTGGATTGCATTTAGCGAGCGCAATGCCGATCGGGCCATAGCCACAGCCGAGGTCTAAGATAGTGTCACCGTCTCTAAATTCTATGGAGTCGATGAGAAGCATGGTGCCATCATCTATCTTTTTGTACGAAAAAAGGCCGTGCGTTGTGGCAAAGGCAAGTTCATGCCCTCTTAAATTTTCTTGAAGTGTAAAGTCTTGTGGTTTCATAAAAATAAAATTGCCCAGATTTTTAAAATTAAAAGAAGAATTTATTGGTATTTCATATAACGGCCGCGTGTATGCGATGTTGACCAGTGGTAAAATAGCCGAAGGCTAACCACTGGTCAATATGGGCGAATGAAATGAGCCGTATACACGCTGTTATACGCTGTTCAAAAAATATTTTTCATTCTATTGCATTTTGACAGGCTTTTTATTCAATAATCATAAATTTGTTTTTTTGTTTTGGATTTTG
>Ga0315273_10004560_pt1 | contig 16976 bp, 11 predicted proteins | sample YL17G02_0_MG_FD_205753 | JGI IMG/M metagenome (GOLD analysis project Ga0315273, IMG submission 205753) | Sediment microbial communities from Yellowstone Lake, YNP, Wyoming, USA - YL17G02_0 | ecosystem: Environmental > Aquatic > Freshwater > Lake > Sediment | place: USA: Wyoming | collected... | reverse complement strand
CTTCCATCTACGGGCTCACGCCCGTAGTATTACGAAGGATTAATAAATCCTCGCCTCCATCATCAGGTGCAATAAATCCAAATCCTTTAACCTCATTAAACCATTTAACTGTACCGGTAGCCACGTACTTAACTCCTCAGGCCCTACGGCCCGTACTTTAGACCACCTCATTATTGTGTATCAGGAGGTACCTCTCGAGGAACCAAGGCCACCCCGCGAAAAAACTACTGCCTGTTTTTATTTTCCCACGCTTAATGCAATGCCAATATGTGCCAAAAGAGTATATTTGTCAACAACTTTTTTGCACTTTTTTAAGTAGAAATTGAAATTTATTTCGACGGTTAAAATGGGAGAACTTTGCCTAATAGCTAAAATAGCGAAAGGCTTTGGCGCGATTTCATTTCACCTAACACTTATTTTACGCTGGGGTTTTCCCCAACATGCAGTTTTGAAAGCTGTTCCATCAGAGCATATCTGCAGGCGGTATCCTTCTTGGCAAGAGCCATCAGTTGCGCCGCCAGTTCCGGCTTGGAAGTCTTCAGCGCACGATAACGGTTCTCATTATAGAAATATTCTTCCGGGTCAAGTGTCGGCGCTTTCGAATCGAGCTGCAGCGGGTTCTTGCCCTGCTCAATGAGTCTGGGGTCGAATCTATAAAGCGGCCAGTGACCGCATTCAACGGCCTTTTTCTGTTCCTGATAACCGGTCGCAAGGTCGAAGCCATGAGCGATGCAGTGAGCGTAGGCAATGATAAGCGACGGACCCGGGTAGTTTTCAGCCTCTACAAAAGCTTTGACTGCCTGATTCGGATTTGCGCCTATCGCTATCTTGGCTACGTAAATATTTCCGTACGTCATCGCCAGCATACCGAGGTCTTTTTTGGGCATCGGTTTTCCACCAGCAGCGAATTTAGCAATCGCGGCTCTCGGTGTTGATTTGGACATTTGCCCACCAGTATTGGAGTAAACTTCGGTATCAAGAACAAGTACGTTTACGTCATTACCGCTTGCCATGACGTGGTCGAGTCCGCCGTAACCGATATCGTACGCCCAGCCGTCACCACCAACCGCCCAGACGGATTTGCGAACCAGATAATCGGCAACAGCCAGCAATTGTTCGCAGTCGGCGCATTTGCTTTTGCCGCACTGTACCTTCAATTGTTCAATTCTCGCACGCTGTGCCTCGACGGCATCTTGCTGCGGATTATTAGCAATCGTCGCTGTGCTAATTTCTTCCGCAAGTTTCGCATCAACGCAACCTGCCTGCGCTACTTTCGCAAGCAGTCCCAATGCCACATCTTTAAATTTATCAACCGCCAGGCGCATCCCCATCGCAAACTCGGCGTTGTCTTCAAATAAGCTGTTGTTCCACGCCGGTCCTCTGCCGTCGCTGCGTTTGGTATATGGCGTCGTGGGTAGATTGCCGCCGTAAATTGACGAGCATCCAGTCGCGTTCCCGATATAAAGCCTGTCCCCGAAAAGCTGTGTCATAAGTTTTACATAAGCCGTTTCACCACAGCCGGCACAGGCGCCTGAATATTCGAACAATGCCTGCACCAACTGGCTGCCCTTTACGGTATCCGCCTTGAAAAGTTTGCTGTCCGTATTTGGAATGGACAGGAAGAATTTATAGTTTTCACGTTCCTGCTCACGAAGCGGCTCCTGAAGTTTCATATTGATTGCCTTGCGTCCCGTCGGCTGCTTATTGGCATCTTTTTCTTCGGCGGGACACGTAAGCACACACGCGCTGCAACCGGTACAGTCCTCCGGTGCGACCTGCACGGTGAATTTCATTCCCGCGAATTCCTTGCCCTTTGCGTCTATATTCTTGAAGGTTGCGGGAGCGCCTTGCAGATTCTTGCTATCATATACCTTGATTCTTATCGTCGCATGGGGACAAACCAGCGAGCATCTTCCGCACTGGATGCAGACTTCCGGCAGCCATTCGGGAATGTTTACGGCGATGTTGCGCTTTTCGTATTGCGTTGTCCCAGTCGGATACTTGCCGTCAGCGGGAATTTTGCTGACCGGCAGCTTGTCACCGCGAAGCGCCATAATCTCAGCGGTAACATCCTTTACAAAAGCCGGCGCATCCGCGGGAACAACCTCCCGCATCCTTATTTTACTGGTCACCTTGCCCGGCACCTTGACCTCATAAACCCGCGCAAGGGCGCCGTCCACCGCAGCATTATTCATCGCGACAACTTTTTCACCCTTCTTGCCGTAGCTTTTTTGTATCGCGCCCTTAATGGCCTTGATTGCCGTCTCCAGCGGTATGATGTTGCTTATCTTGAAAAACGCTACCTGCATAATCGTATTGATTCTCGCGCCAAGACCAATCTCCTGCGCAAGCGATATCGCGTCGATAACATAGAATTCCAGTTTCTTGTCGATTATCTGCTTTTGCATTTCCTGCGGCAAAGTGTCCCACACCTGGTCCGCCGGGTGCATGCTTGTCATCAGGAATGTCCCTCCCTCTTTTGCCTGCGAGAGCATATCATATTTTTCAAGGAAACTCGGATTGTGGCAGGCAATGAAATCTGCCCTGGCTATAAGATACGGCCGGCGAATCGGCCTTTTACCGAACCGCAGGTGGGATATCGTGATAGCGCCTGCCTTCTTCGAGTCATATACAAAATAACCCTGCGCGTTGTTGTCCGTCTCCTGGCCGATAATTTGTATCGAGTTGTGATTCGCGCCAACCGTCCCGTCGGAGCCAAGACCATAGAACATCGCCGTGTAAAGCCCCTCGGCAGGCAGCACGAACGACTCATCCACATCGAGGCTCGTCTTCGCCACGTCATCGATGATGCCTACGGTAAAGCCGTATTTCGGATTGGCGGCATCGAGATTATCGAAAACAGCCTTCACCATCGCCGGTGTAAATTCCTTCGAGCCAAGCCCGTACCTGCCGCCGACAATCAGCGGATACGTCTTGAAAGACGACTGTCCCTTCGACATCGCTTCGCCCACCGCCGAACGGATGTCCACATAAAGCGGTTCACCCAGCGAGCCGGGTTCCTTTGTCCGGTCGAGCACCGCGATTTTCTTTACGGTTTCCGGTAAAGCATCAATGAAATGTTTTACACTAAAAGGCCTGTAAAGCCGAACTTTTAAGACACCGACTTTTTGGCCCTTCGAAGCAAGGTATTCCACCGTTTCGTGAACGGTCTCAGCGCCGGAACCCATTATCACAATGACTTTTTCCGCATCCGCGGGACCGACATAATCGAACAAATGATAGCTTCTCCCGACGATTTTGGCGAATTTGTCCATCGTCTCCTGAACGATTCCCGGTACAGCCTGATAAAACTTGTTGACCGTCTCACGGCCCTGGAAATAAACATCCGGGTTCTGCGCAGTTCCGCCAATCATTGGCCTGTCCGGTGAAAGCGCACAGGCCTTTGCCGCGATGACGAGTTTGTCATCTATCATCGCACGGATATCGTCGAACGTGAGCTGCTCGACCTTTTGAATTTCATGGCTTGTCCTGAAACCATCGAAGAAATGCAGGAACGGTATGCGGGAAGCGAGCGTCGCCTGTTGCGCGATAAGAGCGAAATCCATCACCTCCTGAACGCTGTTGGAGCAGATAAACGCAAAACCGGTCTGACGGCAGGCCATCACGTCACCGTGGTCGCCGAATATGCAAAGTGCCTGGCACGCAAGCGACCGTGCTGAAACGTGGAAAACCGTCGGTAACAATTCGCCCGCGATTTTGTACATGTTTGGTATCATCAGCAAAAGTCCCTGCGAGGCGGTAAAGGTTGTTGTCAAAGCGCCAGCCGCCAACGAGCCGTGCACCGCGCCGGCGGCGCCTGCCTCAGACTGCATTTCAGTTACCGAGGGAACGCTGCCCCAGATATTCTTTTCGCCTCTGGCCGTTTTCTCATCCGAAATTTCGCCCATCGGCGAACTCGGTGTGATGGGATATATTGCTATAACTTCGTTCGTGGCATGCGCTACGTAAGCTGCAGCCGCATTGCCGTCTATCGTTACCTTTTTGCGACCTGTAGTGAGCTTTGTCGAACTATCCATAACTTTTCCACTTTCCTTATAAAAATAATGTTCCAAAGGAACCCTGCTTTATAGCACTTTTCCCCCCTCTCGGCAATGGTATTTTTACCCGCCTGCGCTGAAAAGCCAGGCGGGTATCCGCCATAGCCTCCCCCACCCCTCCTATTGGCCTTATTCCTTACAAACACCTTATCTATCAAAGTTTTCTCATAAGCGTAAGGCGAAGGCGGATGTTTCGGTGAGCGTTAAACCTGCGATATAAAATAATTTACATCATTTCGCCCAAAAAGTTCATCGCTTAAATAAAAAGGCTGCGGGTGCTTCGAAGTCACCCGCAGCCCATTTTAAATTCTGCATTTTAATTCACGATTTGTTACAGTCCTGCCAGCCAGTTGGACGCAAGAATGACGTAATCAAGAAAGTCCACAAAACTGTCGCGATACATATCACATCTCACATCCCATCCAGCATCGTCAGGACCCGTTAACCAGGCCGAAGCAAAAATACCGAGGTCTGTAAAATCTACATCATCATCCCAATCAAGATCTCCTGTAAGGCCCTGCCAACCGCCCGCCCCAGGGCTGAAGTAGTCATTTGATATATGGACGAGGTAGTAATCCTCCGTTTCGCCATATGGATAACCTTCTGCAGGCCCAGAGCCGCCGTCTCCGGTTACGCCCGGAGTGGGGTACCACTGTCGGCTTGAAAGCGTGATTCGCATCCAAACAGGTGGTGGTCCTAAAGGATGCGAGGGTATAAACGGCAGGGTCTGGATTACATACACCCCGGGAGTGTTCGGAACCCCCTGATTCGGTACTGCCCATTCGGAGCTCTCGTCCCAATCCCCGTCGCGGTTCCAATCGAACCACACATTTACATACAACGGGGGTAGACCCGGTTCGGCAATCGTAACCACAAACCAGAATGTTGGTTTGCACCCCATTCGGCAGAAATAGCGGGAATATCACGCCATCATCGAACTCGTCCAAGTCCGGCAAATCTGTGGGTGGAATAATGTTGTTTATTACATCGTCATCATCACCGATGTCTGCTTCTCCCTCGCGCGTAACTCCTCCGCCGAGATAGGCCGATAAAGGCTCCCAGTGGATTGGCCCGTATGGCGGAGAACCTGCACGATAGACTGTCGGGAAATTCGCCTCCACCCCTGGTGGGCCGCCTGGCGGATATGCTGTCATCGGCGGCACATCCCAACTATTTGTGCTGTCCGGTGCATCGCCAAGGTCGGCACATGCCATTGGCCCATTCGCTTCCGGCAGCCTGCAATTAATCGCAAACGCCAGGTCGAGACTATTGCCGTCATACTGGTGCGTTGGCGGATACTCCAGCGGATACCACCCCGGGGGCGGCTGCGAACGCCAAAAGGCGGCATCGTCGTTCCATCGCAGATTAAATCCGGTAGTTTTCCACCCAAACTCGTAGCCACGGGATGCTACCTGAGTTATGTCTTCGACCACCAGCCAGAAGATGTTCCCTTTGTATTGCCTGAAGGATTCTTTCCCTTCGACTTTGAAGTGATACTGAAAAGTCAGCTTGTGGTTGTTGGCCTCGTAGAATCCCGTATTCGGGTCATACCAGTCCTGCCAGACCTCCTCATCGAGCTGCCTAACTGTATAGGCGTTGGGATCGCTGGGGCTAAATACTTTGCTCCAGAGCGATTCTCCCGGTCTGCTCCAAGAGTCCCCGTCGGCAGGGATGTCGGCATAAATAGTAAGCCGGAACGTCAGGCTTCTTAGCCCAAGCGCAGGCAGCATGTCATCGAGGAAAGAACCCCAGATATAGATGTCCGTAATTGGGCCTGTCTCAATGCAGTTGAAGTCATCACCCAGAGGGGCCCTAAACATACTAACATCCATGCTGGTGTCATTCATATCGGGTAGTTGAGGCCAGTGCATCTTGCAGCCGTCGTTCACGTCCCAATCGCCCGGCGTAGTAGTGATAGACCCAATGGCAAGATTATGAAAACCGCCTGCTGCTATGGCGATAAAGTCATTGCCGTCTGGAGGGCTGGCCTGACCATATTGGTTGTTACCCCAGCCGACAATCGAGCCGTCCGATTTGAGGCCAAGACTGTGCTCGAAGCCTCCCTCTATCGCCACAAAACCCGTATTAGGCTCAGGCACATTGCATTGACCGTAATAGTTGTATCCCCAGGCAACGATTGAACTGTCATTTTTTAAGGCAAGACCATAATCCCAGCCTGCTGCTATGGCGATAAAGTCGTAGCCGGCAGGCGGACTGGCCTGACCGTCAGTGTTTCTCCCCCATCCGACAATAGAGCCATCCTCTTTTAAGGCAAGACCGTGTCGCGCACCTGCTGTGATGGCAGTAAAGTCGTTACCAGATGGGGGCGTGGCCTGACCAAACCCGTCGTAGCCCCAGCCGATAATCGAGCTATCGCTCTTTAGGGCAAGACTATAATACTCGCCCGCCGCGATGGCGATAAAGTCGTTACCAGATGGGGGCGTGGCCTGACCATAATAATTCCAACCCCATCCAACGATAGAGCCATCGGATTTTAGGCCTATACTATGATTCCAGCCTGCCGCTACTGCCGTAAAATCCGTATTAGGCGGCGGCACGTTGCACTCGCCGTAAGTGTTACCTCCCTAGGCGAAGATCGGGCCCGACTGCGTGGCAAAGACCGCTGACACTGAAAAAAGAATGTGCAAGACAGCTACAGACAGAATTATTTTTTTGAAATTCATTTTTACGTCCTCCTTTATTTAGATGTTATGCTCACCTCTTCCGCTTGCTGTGGAAGGTAAGCATTTCTCCGCGTAATTCAGATTGATGAAAGTGATAATATACTACAAGATACCCTGCCGCACTGTCAAGAGGCCAGACAATAATTATCCAGTCATTGTTTGAAAGGAAATGCTACTTATCAAGTTTAAAGAACTTTAGCCAGAAGTCTGTTTCGCCTTCGGTAATGCCTGTGCGCTTGGCGGCTGGTTCCGGCTCACGCCGCTTGCGGCTTAATTTCTTAAAAACCTGCCCCCAGAAATCATCCGCTGTAATAGCTACCGCCTTTCTCGCCTTGGCCGCCTTTATTAATCTATTGTCGTTGCTTACAACCGTCAGCCGTTTCGGCGCGGTGCTGGCCTTGATTCTGTTTTCGATTACCGTATCGGCATCAGTCGCTGAACCTGAAAATGAAACCTCAAAATTTGCTGTCCCCATTAGGCCGCTTTTATCCAACGGCCCGCGCCCGTCGAAAATAATTTCCCCTCTTTGTTTGATTTGTCTTAAATATCCGCTTATCAAACTGCAGAGCTGGACTTCGCTGAGGACTTGACCCTCCGTCATTGCCTTGACCGCGTAAAGCAGATTATGCCCGTCGATAAGTATAGGCATCGTAAATCAACTTAAAACTGAAAACTTAAAAGCCAAAACTAAGGAATCTATCTTTTTCCCTCAAGCGTTAATACGCTCGAACCTAATATCTTTGCCAACTCCTGTGTTTCCTTCAAAAGATAATCCAACTGTTCATTTTTAATTTTCTTTGCGTCTCTAAGCAAACCGAACCAGTACAAACTCTCGTTTGCCGATTTAAGAGAATGCCTGAAAAAATTCGTGAAATCTTTCTTTGTGCCCGCCCCCTTAGCCTCAACGACATTTGCACCAATAGATGTAGCCGACCGTAACAATTGTTTCGTGATGACACTCGTGGATATGTCGTTGGGCAAAGTATCCAAAAATTTTATAACTTCGATGGAATATTTATATGCCCTGATTCTTAACTGCGTTTTGACTTCTGAGCTTTGGTTTTGCACTTTAAGTTTTAGGCTTTAAGTTTCGTATCTTATTTCGCCGCCGACGATGGTTTTCAAAACCTTGCCGTGAAGCTTCCAGCCGTTATATGGACAATTTTTGCTCTTCGAGCGGAATTTATTCACATCGACCACATATTCGGCATCGGGGTCTATAATGGTGACATCGCCCTGCTTGCCCTTGCTAAGCGTCCCCTTATCGATGCCGATTACCTTGGCGGGTCTTTCCGTCATCAGCCTGATAAGTCCCGGCCAATCCAGAACCTTCGGCTCAATCAAAGCCTTTATATAAAGCCCCAGCGCACATTCGAGGCTGACCATTCCAAACGGCGCGGTCAGAAATTCCAGCTCCTTTTCGCTTTGCAGGTGCGGCGCATGGTCGGTAACAAGCGCATCAACCAAACCATCCGCGATGGCCTGCTTTAACGCATCGATATCTTTTTCGGTTCGCAGCGGCGGATTGACTTTGTAATTCGTGTCGTACCCCTCGCAGCACTTTTCCGTCAAAAGCAGATGATGCGGCGTAACTTCGCACGTCACCGGCAAAGAATCCTTCTTGGCCTGTCGAATCAACTCAACTGAGCCGGCGGTGGATATATGTTGAGCGTGATAACGCACTTTTGCCTTTTTCACAAGCTGGATGTCGCGCCACAACATTGCTTCTTCCGCCAGCTTATCCATACCTGGAAGCCCCAGTATCGTCGAGTAATATCCCGAATTCATCACACCGCTGCCGACGAAGCTGTTGTCCTGGCAGTGCTGCGCTATCACGACATCGAACATCGCTGCGTATTTCAACGCCCACAGCATCACCGCTGGGTCCTGCACACCGTTGCCATCGTCGGTAAAACCGACTGCCCCAGCCTGCGACATAAATCCCATTTCCGCAAGCTCGACGCCTTCGCGTTTTTTGGTAATGGCCCCCATCGTATAAACATGGGTCTTTCTCGCCTGCCTGCCCTTGCGGTGAATGTATTCGACGTCCGTTTCGGTCTCGATAGGCGGTGTGGTATTCGGCATACAAACAACGGAGGTAAATCCCGCCGCCACTGCCGCCGCCGAACCGCTCGCTATCGTCTCTTCCTCTTCATCGCCCGGTTCGCGGAAATGAACATGAATATCAATCAGTCCCGGTGTCACCAGCTTGCCCTTGGCGTTAATCACATTTTTGACAGGCTTATTGACCTTGCCGACTTGCGAGACCTTTTCATCGACAATTAAAACATCGCAGACCTTGTCGATGCCGTTCGCCGGGTCTATTACACGTCCATTTTTTATTAAAAGTTCAGAACTCATATTTCCTTATTCAACTCTCGCGGCGGCCTGATTAACTAAGAATAGAACCGCCATTCTTACGGCAAGACCGTTTGTCACCTGCTGCAAAATTACGCTGTTGGCACCGTCGGCGACTTCGCTTTCCATTTCGACGCCCCTGTTAATCGGCCCGGGGTGCATCACAAGAACATCCCTTTTGGCCTTTTTCATCCGGTCAACCGTCAGACCGAAATAATGCGAATATTCTCGCACCGACGGGAAGGGATTTCCACCGAGCCGCTCGAACTGAATACGCAGCATATTTATCACGTCAACTTTTTCAATTACCTCATCGAGCGAGTAGCTGACCTTGACCGGCAGTTGTTCCACCTGCGCCGGTATCAGTGTCGGTGGGCCGACAAATGTCACCTCCGCGCCCAGTTTCGTCATCGCCCACATATTGCTTCGGGCTACTCGTGAATGCGCGATATCACCGACTATCGCGACCTTCAAACCTTTAAGCGAACCTTTCAATTTGCGAATGGTGTAAACGTCCAAAAGCCCCTGCGTCGGATGCTCGCAGTACCCGTCGCCGGCATTGACCACGCAGGCGCTGATATTTTTGCTCAAAAACAGCGGCGCCCCGCCCGCGTTGTGCCTGATTACAACGATGTCAATCCCCATCGCTTCGAGATTCTTGGCAGTATCCAAAAGCGTCTCGCCCTTGCTGACCGAACTTGTCTTCATCGTAAAATCAATCACGTCGGCGCTTAAGCGGCTCGCCGCAAGTGTGAAACTATTCCGCGTCCGGGTGCTGTCCTCGAAAAACAAATTCACAACGACCTTGCCGCGAAGAGGCGGCGCTTTTTTGATTGAACGCGTGCTTATCTGCTCAAAACCCTGTGCGGTGTCAAGAATATAGGTGATTTCCTCGGCGGATAGCTCCCTCAAGCCGAGCAGGTGTTTTCGATTCCATTCGAATTTTTTATCTTTCCCTGAAGCAGCCATATTTTTCCCAAATACGCCGTAGGCGTATAAATACGACTTATTCTATAATCACCTGGTCTTTGCCATCCGACTCGACCAGATTTACCTGCACTGATTTGCCCGGCTTTACGTCCGCCTTGTGCCCAACGTAGTCAGCCTGTATCGGAAATTCCCTTCCCGCTCTTTCGACAAGCACCGCAAGCTTTATCGCTTTGGGTCGTCCAAGGTCTATCAGAGCGTCGAGCGCCGCTCGCGTACTTCTGCCGGTATATAAAACGTCATCGTACAAAATTATGAGTTTGCCATCTACATCGAACCCGATTTCAGTGGTTCGGACCTGCGGGCCAGCGCCGGCACGCGGTGAATTTAAATCATCGCGATACAGCGTTATATCCAGAGCGCCGCACGGAACATTTTTCTTGCGATTCTTTGAAAGTTTTTCCGCCAGCCTCTGGGCCAGAATTTCCCCCCTGCTGCGAATACCGATAACGGCTATCTCGACTTTCGGCGGTGTTTCGGAAATAATACGGCGGGCCTGGTCTTCGAGGATGCGCTCAATTTGTTCGGAATTCAGGATTACTTTCATATTTAAATTAAAACCTTTGCCCACGCAAAGCCGAAATAGTCGCATAAGTATAGCATCTGCCGCTGATAATGCAAGATTTCTCAGCAAAGTTTTTAAAAAGCCACCTGCTGATACTGAAAACGCGGAAAAAGTACTGCGTAAAGCCACATTTTTATACAGCAATGGGCTTGAAAAAAGAGTTGCTTTATGGTATCATATGTATTTGTGATTGTGATGAAAATCAGGCGGAGGGGAGGGTTTGTTTAAAGGTTCGGCAATAGGTAATGTCCTATAATATAAGAAAAATCATGGCAGCTTGTGCAATAGCGGCAGCATTTATCATTTTACTGCCGCATAGAACATTTGCCGAAGCACAGCAATCCCCTGCCGAAAAAATATTGCAGCCGCAGGGATTAAATCAAACAGGTATCTACGCAATTCAAAAATTAGACCCCAATTTGACTGGTTCGGGTGTAAAATTCGCTGTTCTCTGCCGCAGCAACACCTACGTCGAAGGACAGCCCCAAAACGATTACCGCCCCGACATCAGCCACGATTGTTTTGCCTCAAGCAAAATAGTCTTCCATGACCGCGGCACACTACCGGCGGTAACTTCGCCTCATTCGACCGCCGCCTGTTCAATCCTGCTTGGCAGTGACCCAAATGCGTATAACGAACAACTGGGCGACTTGAATTATCAGGGCGCCGCCCCACAGGCAAAGGCAGATGTTTACGAATTCTGGCATTTTTTAATCAACAATGTATTCCCGCAACTGCCACCCGACGGCGACATCATCACCGCGAGTTTCGGCAGTCCCTTCGACGACTGGTGGACAAGGGGAATCGAATCCCTCGCTGACAAATACGGCCTAACTGTTGTAGCCAGCATCGGCAACGGTTCGGACGCGCACGATTCCGCCCTGTATCCGGCGGCCGGTTCGAACGTCATCGGTGTTGGTGTCATCGATTCCGTGGAATCCGTAAATCCAGCCATAAACCTGACGAATTTCGCACTGGCCTGGCCTGAACATTCGAGCTGCGGACCGACCGGTGACAGCCGAACCAAACCGGACATCGTCGCACCGGGTAATTGTCTTGCCGCCGATGAAATTGCATCCGACAGCTACGAACCTACCGGCAACTGGTCGAGTTTTTCAACTTCTGTTGTTGCCGGCGCCGCGGGACTGCTCGCGCAAAAGGCCAAACAGACACAAGGTCTTTACCCAGCGGTATCTCCGCAAGGCGGCAACTGTGTCATAAAAGCCATTCTGCTCAACTCCGCAAAAAAACTCCCCTACTGGCATAAAGGGCAGCTATCTAAAGATGACGACCACCTTGTCCCGCTCGATTACGCCCAAGGCGCAGGCCTGCTGGATGCACTCAGTGCTTACCAGCATCTTATCGCTGGTCGTGCAGAACCCGGCAAAGTTAAAAATATCGGCTGGGACTTAAACAACCTCGATAAAAATAAAAACACCTACAATCTCTACATTTCGGAACCGGCGGGCAAATACATCGTTGTTACTGCGGTCTGGAACAACCATTTCAGTGACGTTTATCCCTTCGATGCTTTACCCGAAAAAAATGCGGACCTGCAAATCGAACTTTGGGCTGTTGACAAGAATAATTTCTCAGAACATCTGCTCGATTACAGCGATAGTGCTACCGATAACCTCGAACACATTTATTTCCCCGCTGACGCAAACTACACCGACTACAAAATCATTGTCTCATTCAGTCCCAACAATAGCGGCCCGACCTCCGAGCGTTATGCCCTCGCTTGGAACGTTGCCACCCAGCCTGATAAAAGCAGCATCGTATGGTACGACCTGAATTCCGACGGCATCGTTAACAATTCAGACTTTGATATTCTCGTGGATAATATGCTGACCAGCGTCCAGTCGCCCAATAGCTACTGCTTCGGCGACATCAACAGCGACGGCACCATCGACGGTTTCGATATCCAGTCGCTGCTAAGCCACTTCAACACAAAAGCCGACTGGCACACAAAATAAAAAACCGCAGAGCTACCACAGCGTGCAAATGTACGCCACGGTATTAAATGCACCCTCGAATCGCAGTATTCTGTCTTCTGTATTCCTGCTTTTAGCTTCCTCTTTCTCAGCATCACACCGCCTAAGCAAAACAATAGAATTATTCCGAGTTAAGGGATTGTGACTATTCGTTGGGATGTATGGCCGTAAGAACTTTTCAAGCAGTAAGATTTCATCTGTCGATAAAGCAATAAGGATCTCTATCTTTGGAGATGTTTTTGCCAAGCCCGTGCAGAACTGCAAAACAACCGCCGCAAACAAGACGAAGTCTGCAGCCATCGCAAGCGGCTATACCGCGTCTATAGGAAATTGCTGCAGGCGAGTCATAAATTTCGGCAATGTTCTGAGTCACAAGATTACCTATAGGCGAAGGAAATTTCCTACAGGCATGCGCATCACCATTAGGCAAGACAGCGATAAAATTAAATGCGGCTCCACAGCCGTAACGTGTGCAGCCACGGAAAAGGTTTTGTCCCTGCCTGTCGAGTACGATGTTGATAAGATTATCCTTGTATCCAAGAATAGGATTTACCTTTGAAGCTTCAACATAGGCTTTCAGAAAATCGGCATAAGTTCGTTTAGAAGGTAATAGCAGATTTGCTCCCTCACCTACGGAAGCAAGGCGATTAAAAGCAAGGTTATCGGCGTGGCCGCGGAGCAAGTCCGCCAGCGGCAGTATTTGGTCAATATTGTCTTTCGTCAGTGTCAGCATAACTGTCGCCCTAACTTCTAATTTGTGGAGCAAATCCAAAAATGTGAACACTCTTTTGAAAAATCCTTTACCTCTGATAAAATCGTTGTGGCCCTCAAGCCCTTCAAGGCTTACTTGAAAGAAGGTTGGTTTCTGGATATCAACAATTCTCTGCAAATTCTCTATTGTCGTTGGGTTACCCAGGATACTTGTCGAAAACCCATGCTCCCTCGCTGCCGCATATAGCTCAAAAAAATGCGGATATAGCAGTGGATTACCCCCGGTGAAGCATACATGTCCTCCTACATAACGCTCACAACAGAATCGCTTTAAATCACTAAGAATCGATTTACCCTGTGCGCATGTAAGAGGTGACTGCTCACTGCGATCATAGCAATGCTTGCAGTGCAAATCGCATACGTTAGTGACATGCCACTGCAGGGTAAAGTTATCAGGGTAAATAAGGTCGGGGTTTTTAGGATTGCTGTGGCATAGAACATCTATGTCTCGCCGTAACATTAAACGACTTGGAATAATCATACCCTCTTTGACAGTTTGTCTAAGAGATTGCGCAATTATCTCCGAATTTGCTCCGGTATCAGTTACAGGGTCTATACGAAAATCTTCTTCAACAAATTTGAGTGCCAAAAGGTTCTCTTTGCTTATCGCCTTGAGCCTGACACTTTTGCTGACAGGGTCGCGCCAGATAGCTGATACTTCTCGTCCTGACTGAACCGGCCCATTCTGAACAGAATTCTCAAAAAGACCCGATAGTTTCCAGTCCAGCGCAACAAGGTGAAGCGTAGGATTAAGCTTAAAAGTTTCAGCAACATTAGGAACGGCTGTTTGTTCCGCAGTCACTTGGTACTTTTCCCATTCGAGATGAATTAGTTGGGGCAGGAATGGCGGCAAAGAGAACTTGTCAATTGCGGCTGCTATTGCATCTTGAAACTCGGAGAGCTTGATACTACCCAGACTTTGAACTATTTTATCCCATCTGTCAGTGCCGGTGACGCACCGACTCACGGCGAAAAGCGTATTTATTTTTGAATTATCTTGATTCAATACAATATTTTCAGGGTGTATTGCCATCACCGCCACAAGCGCCTCCGTATCAAAGCCGACTGGTACGCGGAATAAATACTCTTTTTAACAGAATGCAGTGCTAAAATATATGCACCGATGCTGAAAAAAAGTATCATGCATGCTCGAATCATAGTGTAATAATTTATGACTTCATTACTCGTACCAAAACAACCGCAACTAATTCCAAGCCCTCGATATAAGGCGGAAATAATAACAAACGTGAACATTGCTGACATTCCGATGCAAACAAGCAATGCTCCGCTGATAAAAATTCCGCCGATTAAGCATATGCCAACCAATAATTCAAGCCGCGGAAGCACCATTGCAATCAGCATTCCCATCTTAGGTCCAACCAGTTCAAAATTATACGCGGTGGAAAGAAAATCGTGCGGGTGCCGTATTTTGGGCAAACTGCTCCACAGAAAAAGAAGGCCCAAACCTAACCGGATAACCACGCCGACGAAATAAAACAGTTTTTCCTTCATTAGTTTTTCGCTGTAAATTACCGATGCATTTGACTTCGATTGACCTCCCGTCAGAAGTTCGCAATATTATTATATCATTGAACGAATCTCCTTTGGCAGCAGGAGGGATTATTTTTAAGGTAATGACGTAGCCGTCTGCGACAGGCTCTTGCCCAATCGCTTCCACAAGATTATTCTGTGATTTCACCGATACGATACTGAAATTTTCTGCGTAATTGGTCAAAACCTTCAATTGCTTGCTGACAGCCTCGCCCGGAACTGTATCTATCAATGTAATAGCGGCTGGAATTGTTCTAAACTCCGGCATAGCCTCGAAAGGAATTATAATGCTTTCGCATTCGGGGTGGTCAAGTACTAACTTAATATTGCCCACGGTGTTCTTGCGCAAATTGCTTAAAATCACTGCGGGATGAATGACAAACTGCTTTTCTTTTGCTGATGGGTCTATATTTACCGACAAAATATCGCCGCTTGAAATTATCTTTTTAATAGAAAACGGCCTGCCATCGGTGCTGGCAAGCATAATCTTGTCACAGCCTGCGTTCGGTTTATCGAACGCAAAGCGGATATGTCTCGGCTCACAATAAACCTTATCTTCGACAACGGCCTCGACGGTCAATTTCACTAAAGGATGGATGTTATCATTCGTGCGGACATAGACATATTCGGTCGTTTCGCCAAGTCGCTGTTTGGAGGTATAGGGAACGCTCAATACGCCACTTTCACCGGGCGCGTATGTCTTTTTATACGGGGCAGTAACTTGCCAGCGGGCACAATCCTTACCGATTTTCACATCTGTTATCGTAAGAGTACCTGAGCCGGTATTTTTCAGCTTAAATTCGCAGTTGTGCGTTGTCATCGGCCCAATATTGCCTAAGTTGCAGACCATCACCTCAAACTGAATATGCGCATTACCAACCAAAACTCCTGCCTTTTTATCCTGAGCGGGGTCGAAGGACTGCATTCTGGTTACTTCCTGCGAATTCCGGCAACCGCTGACTAAAAAAATACAAAAACTCATTACACAAATGACTTTATATTCAAATTTCATGTCTTTCACTTCCTACTGTTTCTGCCAGTTGTATTAAGTTGCACAGACGATTAAATACCAAACTTACACAATTCTTAAATTTCACAATGGACGACTATCCTTATTTAACTTACATTAGTTTAGAAGCGACTTAAGTCACAAATTTTCTCGATATGAGCAGACCCACCCTGTACCGATAAACGAAGTAACATGCTTTCCGAAAGACCATAAACTGTTGTCGGGTCTTCGCTTATGGACCCAAAATGGATCAATTGTTTTGGGTTAGCGTGGCATATTTCACGTCCCTGTTCGTCGAAAATAATTAAAGTATCCTGAGCTTGTGAGACAAAAATATAGATTCCAGTACAAAGGACTGCGCCTTTGCGGGGATTATCGAAACTGGTCAATTTTTTCCCACCAAGTTCAAGATTGTTTTGTTGTAGGACCAAAGGTTGCCCGCCAATTACGCCGTAAAACCATGTTTGTTCCGTCTTTAAATCAAAAGTACCAATGGCTTTAGGCTCCCCTGAGACAATACTTACCTTTTTGATAACATTCATTGCAGATACATATAGTGTTGTGCTATCTTGCCAAAATAGGGGCAGATGGTCGATTGCTATTTCAGTGACTTTGAACGCACCAGTATGTGTATTAAACAAGCACAGTTTATGACCGCTGTCGTCTACAAGATTGTATGCATTCACAGCCAACCAGTTACCATCAGGACTCCATGAACAATATGAATAGGCAAAGTCAATTGGACATCGAACGCTTGTACCTATGTACGATCCATTTGCTTCCTTACTTTCGAATAAAGTGATACGATCGCCGTGAGTCACAATGAACGCATTCTGGCCAGGTACCCATGCGAAATCAATTGGGGGTGGGTCGATACGAAAAGGATACTCACCTTGTCCGTTTGACAAATCATAAATTCCTAAGACAATATCACTTTTTAAATTCATCCCATGTAGCTGAGAAGTAAATAACAGTTTCATTGACTTCGGACTGAAACCT
>Ga0315273_10004559_pt1 | contig 16977 bp, 17 predicted proteins | sample YL17G02_0_MG_FD_205753 | JGI IMG/M metagenome (GOLD analysis project Ga0315273, IMG submission 205753) | Sediment microbial communities from Yellowstone Lake, YNP, Wyoming, USA - YL17G02_0 | ecosystem: Environmental > Aquatic > Freshwater > Lake > Sediment | place: USA: Wyoming | collected... | reverse complement strand
TTTTGTTGTTGTGAGCTGACCCGGGTTGCGGGGTGGGCTGTCCTGCCCACCGCGCGGCGGGCAAGACTGCCCGCCGCGCTTGTCGCACCCACAATTGCGAGTGTGACGGACGCCTAGCGGCTCACCGCAGCGCTTCGACGACCACGCGGCGCATGGTGTCGACGGGCGCGGGGCGGCCGGTCCAGAGCTCGAACTGCTCGACCGCCTGCCGGACGAAGTGGTCGATGCCCGCCACCGTGCGGCAACCGGCGGCACGGGCTTCCGCAAGGAGGCGGGTCTCGAGCGGATTGTAAACCGCGTCGTAGACGACCATGCCCGCGCGCAGCATTTCCTTCGGCGCCGGCGAGGCGTCGGTCTTCGGGTGCATGCCGATGGGGGTGCAGTTGAGCAGGATGTCCCAGTTGGCGCGCGGCGGGTCAGGAGACCCGTCGCGCTCGTTCTTCTCAGTCCCGCCGCGCTCGTTCTTCTCTGCCCGGCCGCGCTGAAGCTCACGGATATCCATCGTGGAAGCGCCCACCTCGCGCGCCAGCGTTTCGGTCCGTGCCGCGTCGATGTCGGCGAGGGTGACTTCGGCGCCGCGCTGGCGCAGGCCGAACGCCATGGCCCGCCCCACGCCGCCGGCGCCGAGCAGGAGTGCCCGCTTGCCACCGAGCCAGCCCGGGCCGACCACCGCCTCGATCGAGGCCATGCCGGCCGTCCAGTCGGTGTTGGTGCCGAAGAGGCTGCCGTCGGGCCGGCGCTGGATGGTGTTGAGGGCGCCGATGCGGCGGGCGAGCGGCTCGATCTCGTCGAGCGCCTTCATCACGGTCTGCTTGTGCGGGATGGTCACGCTGTAGCCGTCGAAGTCAAACTCGCGCATGGCCCGGACGAACGCCGCCGGATCGCCCTCGACCCACAGGGGCAGGTACACGGCGTCGAGGCCGAGTTCGGCAAAGGCCGCGTTGTGGAGGCGCGGGCTCAGGCTGTGGCCCACGGGGTCGGCGATCACGCCGTAGACGCGCGTGCGCGGGCCGATGCGGCCGACGCGGTAGAGGTCGCGCATCTCGGCCAGCGCGACCTGGCCCGGCGCGGCCTCGCGGCCGGCGCTCGGTGCACTGTAGGTGAGCACCGCGCCGAACTTCGGCGCGAGGATGCGCGTCAGGACGCCGCGCGGTCCCATCGACAGGGCGATGGTCGGCCGGGTGGCGTCGCGCAGGAGGCGCAGGATCGGCACGGTGTCGAGGATGTGGTTGGCCTGGGCGGCCACCTTGACGACGGCGGCGCCCGTCTTCGCGAGCCGGGCATAGATGGCGGGCAGGTCGTCGGGCGTCCGCTCGTGGTTGTGATAGGAGACGATGACCTTGGCGGGCGCCACGTCGCCGAGCGACGTGAGGGCGTCGTGCTCGACGTCGAGGTACCGGGCGCCGAGCCGGGCGGCCTGCCGCAGCGTTTCGAGCCGCGGGGCCTCCGGACCGTCGTACCGGCCGCCTTCGCGCCGCGGGCGATAGGTGACGATGATGGGGCAGGGGGGATGGGCGAGGAGTCGCGCGAGGTCGAATTCGCGCATGGCGTCGAGGCGGAGTTCCGCCAGGTCGGCGGCCCGTGCCGCTTCGGCGAGGTCGCGCAGCGCCAGCTCCGTGGTCTCGGGCATCAGGCTGACGCACAACATGGGGTGGCCTCCGATGCGTGCGCGCACAAAACTTTGCGCGGGGGGTCTCCTGACCCACCGCGCTGGAATGCGCTCGGCCAATTGTGGCGCGGCGGGTCAGGAGACCCGCCGCGCACGAGCTTACGACCCGCCTGCACGGTGCGTGGCTACTTGATTACTTCGGCGCCGCGGCCTTTTCGAGGGCCGTCAGGCGGACCTGGAGGCGGCCGATCTGGCGGGCGGCGGTGTTCCGGTGGACCGGACCGTTGGCGGCCGCGCGATGCATGAGGCGCTCGCACGCGCGGAACCGCTCGCGGGCGGCTCCGACGTCCCCCGCTTCGAGGGCCTTGAGGAACGCCCGCCGCGCGGTGCGCAGGCGGCTCTTGATCACACGGTTGTGCTCGTGTCGCCGTTCATTCTGGCGGACGCGTTTCTTGGAAGACACGGAATGGGGCATACCGGCGGATCTCCTTCACGCGCGTGAGCGGTCAGGTCTGGCCCTGCCCCTTGGCCTCGGCCGCCCGGCGGAGGGTTTCGAGGCGTTTGGCGGCATCGCGATACTGGTAGTCCTCGCGGACGATCATGCTATACCATTCGATCGCCTGCGGCAGCTTGCTCTGGGTCTCGAACGTCTTGGCGAGGTTATAGCGCAGTTCCTTGCCGAGCGGGTCGGTGGTCAGCTCGTACTGCTGGATGGCCATCTCGAACTGGCTCTGTGCCTCGATGAACATTTTCTTGGCGTAGAAGCACCTGCCCAGCATGTTGAGCGACTGGATGCGCCGCTTGGGGTCGCGCGTGGTCATCTGGAACGACCCGATGGCCGGGTCCTGCTGGCCCGTGCGGAACTGGCGCAGGCCCAACTCGAAGCGGATCGACATGTCGGTCGGATACTGCTTCTGGCGCTCCACGTACACGTCGAGTTCGTACGCGTCGCGCCGGGTCACGATCTCCTGGCGTTTGGCCTTGAGGTCGGCCCGGGCGGGATCGGCCCCGAGTTGCTCGTCGATCTCGCGGATGACGCGCCGGAACTCGGCCATGCGGATGTCGTCCATGCGCGACTTGTAGCGGTACTCCTTGGTCTGGTCGAGGGCCTGCTGAAGCAGCCCGAGCGCCTCGTCGACGTAGCCGCGGCGCGCCTGGCACTCGGCCAGCATCTGCATCTTGACGGCGTTCTTCGGGTCGGCCTCCAGGCCCGCCTTCAACTCGGCGTACTGGGCGTCGAGCTGCTCGCGGGTGCGGACCACCTGCTGGGTCGCCGACTGGGCGGCCTGGGCCCGGTCGCGGATGATGTCGCGGAAGTCAGCCGCCGATTCGAGCTTGCCATCCTCGATGCTGGCGCGGGCCGCCAGGTCGCGGGCCCGCTTGTCGAGCGTCCGGTCCGAGGGGTCGATCTTGATGGCCTGCGTCAGGGCGTTGATCGCGTCCTGGTAACGGGTGCCCGCCTCGTACAGGTCCGCGAGGGTGGTGAAGACCTGCTTCTGGGGCTTCTTGGTGCGGAGGGTTTCCTCGGCGGCGATTTCGCCGAAGTAGATCGCCACGTCGGGATGCTCCTGGCGGCGGGCGGTCTGCATGAGCTGCATCAGGAGCATGACGTTCTGCGGGTCGTTGGCCAGGGCCTCTTCCAGGGCCAGCATCTGGTCTTTGTGCCGGCCGAGCATCTGCGACACGCCGCCCTTGAGTTGCCCGAAGATGGAGCCGAGGCCGAGGCCCTTGCCGGTGTTCTTCCGCCTCAGGGCGCAGTCGCGCAGGCCTTTGTGGCCCTTTTCGATGTCGCGCGGGTTGTAGCGGAGGCCATCCATGTACAGGCGGATGGCGTAGTCGAAATTCCCGCGGACGGTGGCCTGGGCGGCCCGCTCGAAGCAACTGTCGGCCATGGCCCGGACCTCGGGCGCGAGCTCGTCGACAGGTGCCGCCGCCTCGGCCCCATTCTCGCCCGCCGAGTCGGTCTCCGGCAGATCGTCGGGCTTCTCGTTTTCCTGCCCTTTCTTGTCGGGAGCCGGCAACGTCTTCGCCTCCTCTTAGCGGCAGAATCGCCCTGGGTACCCCCGCTGTGGGCGATCCCGTGCGCTAAAGTACCCTATTTTAGCGCCCGCGCGCCCCGTGTCAATCAAAAAGAGATGCCCTTGTAGTGGCCAGGGGGTGCACCTATAATTAGCGGTTGCCCGGTCAGGCAGACCGGGCGCAGGGGCGGGAGCGGGCGCGTGGAAGTTCGCCACTATCCGGACCCCGTCCTCCGGACGAAAACGGAGGCCGTGGACAGTTTTGACGGGTCCCTGGCCGATCTGGCGCAGGAGATGATCGCCACCATGCGCTCCGTCAACGGCCTGGGCCTGGCAGCGCCGCAGGTCGGCATTTCGCAGCGATTCGCCATTGTCTCGACCGACACCGAGCCCGGGCATGAAACGGTCCTGGTGAACCCGGAGCTCGTCCACTCGGAAGGCTGGGAGGACGCCGAAGAAGGGTGCTTGAGTTTTCCCGGCATCTACGTCAAGATTGGGCGCTTCACCCGGGTCCGTGTGCGGTATCATGACTTGAAGGGGGAGACCCGAGAGATGGAGGCCGAGGGGCTGGTGGCCCGGGCCGTCCAGCACGAGTTGGACCACCTCGATGGCCGCCTCCTGCTGGACCGCATGTCGGCGGTCCAGCGGCTGACCCATCGCAGGCGGCTGCGCGAGCTAGAGGACCGTTACGAGCGGTGCCGTACGTAGGTACGTCCAAGGAATGCCCCGCGGGTCTCGCGGGGTTGACGCCGGAAAGCAACTATGAGGATTATCTTCGCAGGATCCGGAACCTTCGGCGTGCCGACGCTCCGAGCCCTCGTCGAGGGCGGCCAGGAAGTCGTGGCCATCGTGACGCAGCCCGACCGGCCGTCCGGCCGCGGGCAGACGGTCCGCGTCGGCCCGATCAAGTGGTTTGCCCGCGAGCGGAACATCCCCATCTTGCAGCCCGAGAACGTCAACTCGGCGGTATCGCTCAGGCACATCCGGGCGCTTCATCCGGACCTCCTGCTGGTCATCGCATACGGCCAGAAGGTCGGGCCGGACCTCCTGGCGATGCCCAAGTACGGGGCGGTCAACCTGCACGCCTCGCTCCTGCCGAAGTTCCGCGGCGCCGCCCCGATCAACTGGGCCATCATCGGCGGCGAGACCGAGACGGGCCTGACGGTCATTGCCATGACCTCCGAGATCGACGCGGGCGACATCCTGGGCCAGCGGGCCACGCCCATCGAGCCGAACGAGACCGCCGGAGAGCTCGGCGACCGCCTGTCGAAGCTGGGCGCGCGGCTGGTCACGGAAGTGGTGCGCGAGCTGCCGCTCGACGAGGTGGAGCGCCGCCGCCAGAACGAGAACCAGGTGACCGAGGCGCCGCGGCTCACGAAGTCCGACGGCCAGATCGACTGGGCCAAGCCTGCCCTCCAGGTGCACAATCGCATCCGCGGCACCACCCCGTGGCCCGGCGCGTTTACGACCTTCGCCGGCCCCCCCGCCGGGGCGGGGGAGGGCGGCAAGCCGGCCGTGCGCGTCGTGATCGAAAAGAGCGCGATTGTCCAGTTGGCCGGCTCGAAGGGCGAGGCGGGCGCCGTTCTGGCCGCCGGGCCGGAGGGCATCGACGTCGCCACCGCCCCGGGCGTTGTCCGCGTGCTCGAGCTGCTGCCCGCCGGCAAGCGCAAGATGACGGCCGCCGATTTCGTCCACGGCCACCGCGTGAAGCCGGGAATGCGTTTCGTCGGGGTCCGGGAGAAGTCGGATGCCCGCGGCGATTGACAGGGCCCTCGTGGCGCTCAACAACCTTTCGGTGCGCCTGCGCCGCACCCGGTGCAAGCCCGCCGAACTGCTGATCCTCTTCTCGCGCTGCCTCCAGCGTTCCGACTGCGACCGCAAACTGTCCGAGGACCTGGCGAACTGCCGGCGCTGCGGCCGGTGCCCCGTCACGCGGTTCCTCGACCTGGGCGAGAAGCACGGCATCCAGGTTTTCATCGCCACCGGCGGGCGCCAGGCGGCCGCGCGGGCCCGACGGCCCGAGATCAAGGCCATCGTGGCCGTGGCCTGCGAGAAGGAACTGCGCGAAGGCGTCTTCGCCTCCCTCCCCAAGGCCGTCCTGGCCCGGACCATCACCTGGCCGTGCGGCCCCTGCAAAGATACTGCCATCGAGATGGATGAGGTCGAGGAGGCCGTGCGGTGGTTCCTGCGGTGACCGGCGGCCAACCCTCGGATCGCCCCGGCGACCCGGCCTGCCCGCCGGGTCAGGCCCGCCAGGCGGCGCTCGAGGCGCTCGCTTACCTCGACGGCGGCGGCGGGTTTCTTCGCGATGAGCTTCACGCCTTGTTTGAGCGTCTCTCCCTTCCGACGCGCGACCGCGCTCTGGCCACCCAGTTGGCGGCGGGCGCCGTCCGCCATCGCCGGACGCTGCGCCTGGTGCTGAGCCACCTGCGCGGCAAGGCCGGCCGCGCGGCCGAGATCCAGCCGAAGCTTCGCCGCGTCCTTGAACTCGGCGCGTTTCAGCTTCTCTTCCTGGACCGCGTGCCGGCCTACGCCGCCATCAACGAGGCGGTGGAGGCGGCGCGGCAGGCGTCGGGCGGCCGGCAGCGGGAGAGGGCGGCCGGGTTCGTCAACGGGATGCTTCGCGGCCTCCAGCGCCTCATCGCGGGGCGCCAGGCCGACGGTCGCCCCGCGCGCGACGCGATTCCCCACCCCGAGGGCGGCGTGGTGCGCCTCCGGGCCAACGTTCTGCCGGACGCCAAGGAGAGTTTCGCGGCGTTTCTCGGCGCGGCCTACTCGTATCCCGACTGGCTGGTGGCCCGGTGGCTCAAGGAGTTGGGCGAGAAGGCGGAAGAGGTCTGCCGGTGGGGCAACCGCCGTCCGCACCTCTTTGCCCGCGCCAACCCGCTGCGCCACACGCCGGCCGAGCTGCTGGAGATGCTTCGCCGGGAATCTCCGGAGGTCGCCCCCGGCCCGCGCCCCGCGACGCTCGACGTGTCGGCCCTCGACCCGGCGCGCCTCGAGGCGCTCCTGGCCGAGGGCAGCCTGACGGTACAGGACCCCTCGGCGATGGCGCCGGTCGAGGCGCTCGCCCCCGCGCCGGGCGAGAACGTCCTCGATCTGTGCGCCTCGCCGGGCACGAAGACCACGCAGATCGTCGAGGCGATGGGCGACCGCGGGCGCGTCGTGGCGGCCGACCGCACGGAGGAGAAACTGGCCCCCGTCCGCCGGACCGTGGCCGCCAGGAGCCTGGCCGGCGTGACGGTGTGCCTGTCGGCCGACGCGGCCGCGGCGGCGCCGGCGGGCGGTTTCGATGCGGCCCTCGTCGATGCCCCGTGCTCGAACACGGGCGTCCTCGCGCGGCGGGTGGAGGCCCGGTGGCGCCTGCGGCCGGAGGACCTGGCCGAGCTGCCGCGCATCCAGCTTGTACTGCTCGCGCAGGCCGCCGCCGCGGTGCGCCCCGGCGGGCGGCTCGTCTATTCCACGTGCAGCCTCCAGCGCGAGGAGAATGGCGGGGTCATCGAGACATTCTTACGCGATCACGCGAAGTGGCGTGCCGCCGGGCAGGAGCTCATCCTCCCCGGTCCCGACCACGACGGGGCGTTCTGGGCGCGGCTGGAAAGCGTTTAGCGGGGAGCCAACGGCGACCGCGTTGTCATTTCACCTCCACGAGCTTGTAGCTGCCCGTCCCCAGCCCCACGGCCTCCATGTGCTCGATCTGGACGTACGGGTCCTTGCCGTGGATCCGCTCGAAGAGGTGCTTGCCCTCGACGAGCTTGCGGCCCGGCGGCAGGCTGCCGGGCAGCGGGTCGCCGTCGCGCGTCAGGTCCAGGCTCGCCTTGTCGACGGCCACGATGTCCTCGGAGGCGGCGATGCCCACGTCGGGGATGAGGGCGGGCGTCGAGAAGCCCCAGCAGTCGCAGTAAACCGTGATCTGCGTCAGGAAGTTGATGTGGAGGGCCCGCCCCGGCTTGAACGTGCCAAGCACTTCGCGCGTGGCCAGGGCCAGGCCGTGCTGGAACGGGATGAAGCCGCCGCCGGAGATCTTGATCGCGTCTTTCGGGCACGCCAGGACGCAGTGCCGGCAGTAGACGCAGTGGTGGTAGAAGATTTCGAGGCGGTTCCGCTCGGCGCTCCACTGGGCCGCCTGGCGCGTGCACGCCTCCACGCACTTCTTGCACTTGACGCACAGTTTCTCGTCGTACACCAGGCCGCCCTCGAGCCGGTGCAGGTCGCCGCGCGACTTCTGCGTCACGCCGCCCATCGCCAGGTTCTTGCACGCCGCCCCGTACCCGCAGTCGCCGTGGCCCTTGAAGTGGCTGAGGTTGATGAGGGCGTCGGCGTCCTCGATGTTGCCGCAGACCTCGACCTCCTTGAGCGTCTTGTACCCGACCTTATGGCGATAGAAAAACTTGTCCGTTACGCCGGCGGCCCCCACGAGCGGCGCCCCGAGGACCTCGGCCGTGTAGCCGCGGGCGGTCGCCTCGCCGATCGAGTACGAGCCGTCGGTCACGAAGATCCGCTTGGCCCCGGCGGCCTTGATCTTCTCGACGAGGAGGCGCACGAACAGGGGCGGGATGGTCGTGAAGCCCAGGTGCCCGCCCACGTGGACCTTCAGGGCCACCGTGCCGCCGACGCAGACGCGCTTCATGGGCAGCTTATCGAGCATCCGCATGAACTTCGCGGGCAGGGTGGCCTTGGCTTCGAGGCGCTCGACGGCCGCGGAGGCGAACAGCACTTCCGCCTGCCCCTTCGCGGGGCCGGCGTTCCTCTCGACCGTCACGGGTTTCGGCTTCGCCATTTCGCTCTCTCCCATTCCATTTGACCAGGGACGGGTAATCTACGCGGAACGGCGTCGAGATGCAAGCGCGCGATGCGGGGCGGCGTTTGACTTGGAGCGACAACCCCACCTCGTCAGATGCGCGGTGGGTCAGGAGACCCGTATGCGTTCAGCGCGGTCTCTTTGTGCTGTCACCCCGAGCGAGCGAAGCGAGCCGAGGGGTCTCGCCGTGCGTATTGACGAACGGCAACGACCACGGCGAGATTCCTCGGCTCGCTGCGCTCGCTCGGAATGACAACGCTAAACACATGCGGAGACCCGTCGCGCACCAGTCAGCGAACCATCGCCGTCGGCTTTGGGACCGGCCCCTCGCGCCGGGCCTTGCCTATCTGCCAGCAGACGAAGGCGGCCAGGGCCGCGAGGCTCAGGACCAGGAAGGCGAGCAGCAGCCAGTGTTTCGTGGCGGGTCGCATGGGCCGATTCATCGTACCCAGCGGCCCGAGTGGGCACAACGGTTTCGCCTCCCGCTTCCGCGCCGCGCCGATTTCTGTTAGGATGCCGGCGCTGCCTCAGCAGATGCGCGGTGGGTCAGGGTGCTTGTCCAGCGTGTTGCTCTGGAAGCCGGGTGGCATGCCCACGGCGTCGTTCCGTGGGCATGATCTGACCGTGTGCGCCAGGACCATGCCCAAGCGAACAGCGGCGTGGGCATGCCACCCTGCATATGGACGCCAGCACGCTGAAGACGTACGGTCAGGAGACGCGCCGCGCACCAATCGGCGACGTGGCCCGTTCGCCATAGCCGGCAGGGGAGTTCCCGATGCGCATCCTGGTCACCAACGACGACGGCATCATGGCGCCGGGCATCCTGGCCCTGAGGCGGGCGCTCGCCTCGCTGGGCGAGGTCACGGTCGTCGCGCCCACGATGCCCCAGTCGGCCGTCAGCCACGGCATCACGCTGACCGAGCCGGTCCGCGTCTACCGCACGGACCTCGGCGAGGGGACGATCGGTTACGGCGTCACGGGCCGCCCCGCCGACTGCGTGAAGCTCGCCCTGCTGGAGCTCATGCCCGAGCGGCCGGACCTGGTGGTCAGCGGCGTGAACCTCGGCTCGAACGTCGGCATCAACGTCCTGTACTCCGGCACGGTGGCGGCGGCGGTCGAGGGGGCGTTCTACGGCGTGCCGTCGCTCGCGGTCAGCATCAAGGAGTCCGACGCGGCGGACTTCGACGGCGCCGCCCGCCTGGCCCGCCGCCTCATCGACCAACTGGCGGCCGGAGGCCTCGCGCCTGGCATGCTTCTCAACATCAACATGCCTGACCTCTCGCGCGGCCCGCCGAAGGGCGTCAAGGTGGTGCCGCAGAGCCTGAAGGGCTGGCGCGAGGGGTGGCAGCAGCGCCGCGACCCGCGCGGCCGCACGTATTACTGGATGACCGGCCAGGAAGCCCCCGAAGACGCGGGCGTCGATTCCGACGTGGCCGCCCTGGCCGAGCGCTACGTCACCGTCACGCCCCTGAGGTTCGACCTGACGGACCGCGCGCGGCTGGAGGACGTGAGGGGGCTGAATCTGAGCCTCTGAGCGTGGCTTCAGGCGCCAATGACGAAGCACGAAAACCGAATGACGAATCAAACGGCAATGACGAAGGACGAAGGGGCGAGACCGGGACGTGTCCGGATGTAGGTATTCGCCATTGTCGTTTCGTCATTCATTCGCCATTCGGGCTTCGTCATTCGTCATTTCGCGTCTACGGTTCGCCGTCGAACAGGTCCGTCTCGCCCGCCTTGTCGCCTTTGGCGGCCGGCGGCTTCAGGTCGAGGTGCTCGTACGCGGCCGCCGTCACGATGCGGCCCTGGCGCGTGCGGCCGACGTAGCCGATCTTCAGGAGGTACGGCTCGACCATGTCGACGAGCGTGTCGATCTCCTCGTTGAGCGTGGCGGCAATCGCCTCGATCCCCGCCGGGCCGCCGTGGTACACGTCGATGATCATCCGCAGGAACTTGCGGTCGAGGTTGTCGAGGCCCTTCTCGTCGACCGACTCCATCTTGAGGGCCTCTTGGGCCATCTTGTGCGTCCCCCGGCCGTCGCCGCGCACCTGGGCGTAGTCGCGCACGCGCCGCATCAGGCGGATGCAGACGCGCGGCGTGCCGCGCGAGCGCCGGGCGATCTCGCTCACCGCCTCGGCCTCGGCGTGGATGCCCAGGAGCTTCGCGCTCCGCAGGGCGATCTCGCGCAGGTCTTCCTCCGGGTAGAACTCGAAGTGGTGGAACAGGCCGAAGCGCTCCCTCAGGGGCGCCGAGAGGAACCCCGCCCGCGTCGTCGCGCCGATCATCGTGAACGGCTGCAAGGGCACGTTGATCGTGCGGGCGAACGAGCCGCGGTCCACCGTGATGTCGATGCGGAACTCCTCCATCGCCGGGTAGATGAATTCCTCGACCACCGGGCCGAGGCGGTGGATCTCGTCGATGAAGAGCACGTCGCCCCGCTGGAGGTTCGTCAGGATGCCCACGAGGTCGGCCGGCCGCGTGAGGGCCGGGCCGCTCGTGGTCTTGATGCCCGCCCCCATCTCGGCCGCCACCACGTGGGCCATGGTGGTCTTGCCGAGGCCGGGCGGCCCGTGAAAGAGGATGTGCTCGAGCGGCTCGCCCCGGCCCTTGGCCGCCTGGATGGCGATGGAGAGCTTCTCGATGAGGTCTCGCTGGCCGATGACCTCCGCCATCCGCCGGGGGCGGAGGCTCAGGCTCAGACCTTCCTCTTCGGGGCCCTGGCTCTCGGGGCTTACGATGCGTTCACGTGGCATGGCGGCCCTATGACGCTTTGTGGATGGCGCTGAGGATGGCCGGCGTGGCAATGCCCATGAGGACCCCGCCGACGAACGCCATGCCGGCGAATTCCTTGGCGTGCATGCTCTGCCCGGCAATGGCCCACACGAGCGCCCCCGCCACCAGCCCCATGCCCAACGCGAACGCGCCTTGGAATACTCTCATCGTTTCCTCCCTCTTGAACCGTCTGGGTGCCCATACACCATCCTGCGCGGCGGGTCTCCTGACCCGCCGCGTGCGTGCATTCCTCGCGCAACCAGCCTCTTCGCGGCGTTGCCCCCCGTGTGTTCACGGGGGGCTAAATATACACGGCGAGCCATGTAAGCTCGGCGCGTGAGCATCACCCTTCGGCGCTCGTGGGGCCCTGGTGGAACGCCTCCCTCACGAGGGACTCGACGCCGGCCTTCTCGCCCAGGCGCTCGTAGGCCAGATCGACCCGGGCCATCGCCTCGGGCCGCTGGAGGCCGAGCGACACGAGGACCGCCACCGCCTCGCGCTTCGACTCCGGCTCTTCCGACACCGGCCGCCCGCTGGCCGCCACGGCGAACTCGTCGAGCTTGCCGCAAAGCTCGGCGATGATCTTCTCGGCGGTCCGCCGGCCCACGCCCGGCAGCTCCGAGAGCGCCGACGCGTCGCGCCCCTCGATCGCCCCGGCGATCCGCCCGACCGGCATCACCAGGCTCTTCAGGCCCTTCGCGATGCCGATCCCCTGGACGCTCACGTACCGCACGAAGAACCGTTTCTCCAGCTCCGTCAGGAACCCGACCAGCCGCGGCACCATCTGGCCGTAGGCCGGGTTGCCGTCGAAGTATTCGAGCGTGTGGAGGGTGACGACCTGGCCCAGGCGCCGCCGCAGCTCGTCGACGGTCACCGGGGCGATCATGACCTCGTACGCGAGCGGTCCCGCCGCGATGACGGCCCGGTTCTCGCCCACCAGTTCGAGTTGTCCCGTCAGTCGTGCGATCATGGGTTCCACGCGCTTGGCGCGCCGGCTCTCCGTAAATGTTTAGCGTGGCCCTTCGTTGCTGTCACCCCGAGCGAGCGCAGCGAGTCGAGGGGTCTCGCCTTGCATCCGTCTGAACAGCAACGGCCACAGCGAGATTCCTCGACTCGCTGCGCTCGCTCGGAATGACAACGCTAAACACATAAGCCTCTCCCGACCCGCCGCGAAGGATCCGGTTAAGCGCGATAGGTCAGGCGACCCGCCGCGCGGGGCCTTGGCGCCGCCAGGGCCATCCTTGTGGCTCGGTACGCGTGACAGAGGGCCACCGCCAGGGCGTCGGCCACGTCGGGCGGCTCCGGGGCCTTCGTCAGCGTGAAGAGCCGCTGAATCACCCGCTGCACCTGCTCCTTCGACGCGTGGCCGGCGCCGAGCAGGCTCTTCTTGATGTTCGTGGCCGAGTAACTGACGACCGCCACGCCCACCCGCGCCGCCGCCAGGAACACGACGCCGCGGGCGTGGCCCATCAGGATGGCCGTCCGCGGGTGCTTGTAGTGCGAGTACAGCTCCTCGACGGCGACCACCTCGGGCTTGAACTCCGCCAGGACGGCCGCCAGGCCGCTCTCGATCTCCAGCAGGCGCTCGGCCAGCGGGTCGGCCGCGCGCGTGCGGATGACGCCCGCCTCGATGAGCCGCGGCGCCCCGGCGCCCGCCGGCACCTCGACCACGCCGTAGCCGGTCCGCTCGAGTCCCGGATCGATGCCGAGAATACGCATCTACACCTCATTGCCAAGCGACGACAGGAACCGGTCAAGCTCGACCGCCAGTTGATCGCGGAGCTTATGCGACACGGAGCATTCCGCCTTCCTTGGTCAGGTACTCCGTGAAAGGGTTAGCTTCGTCGAGGTCGACCAGGTCCGCCGGGCGGCGCAGAATTCGTCCGGCCGTCCCCATGGCCTCAAGGAACCGCTCCGGGGGCAGCCCCCTGACGGCCATGTCGATGTCGGAATCCTCGCGAGGCTGGCCTGCGGCCGTGGGGCCGAACAGGTACACCTCGCGCGCGCTGGCGCGCTTCAACGCCTCGGCGGCCTTGGCGATCTGTTCTCGCAGTGCGTCGCTCATGCGTGGCCTCCTTGGAGGACCGGGTCACTTGAACCGCCACTTCGTCCCGTCGGGAGTATCCTCAAGGATGATCCCGATCTCGTCAAGCCGCTTGCGGATGTCGTCGGCCAAGGCGAAGTTCTTCGACTTCCTTGCCTCATCTCGGAGTTCGATAAAGGCACGAGGTAATTGCTCCAGCGTGCTATTTCGGACGGCTCCTGTTCCAAGCGATAAAGTCACTTTGAGGTGTTCAGAATACGCACGGGCAAAGTGCAAGTCCTTAAGGCCCAGAATGTCTGCGCCCAGTTGCCTGAAAGCGAGGGCGAATCGGTGAAGTGCCCCTTCATCGCCTCCGCCCTCATCAAGCAGGCGGTTTGTTTCTCGGGCCAGGTCTTGGAGCCTGGCCAACGCTGCTGCGGTGTTGAAGTCGTCCTGCATGGCTTCATGAAACTTGGCTTCAATCGCCTCAATGCTCTGCTTTGCCGGACCATCAAACTTCTCGGTAATCCCTTCGTCTGTCCTCTGCACATGCTTACGGAGTCTTTCGGCGGTCAGAAACAAACGCTCGTATCCCCCCTTCGCCGCCCCCAGCGCCTCGTCCGAAAAGTCCAGCGGGCTGCGGTAATGACTCTGAAGGATGAACATGCGGAGAACCATCGGGTCCCACTTCGCAAACGCATCCTTGAGCGTGATGAAGTTGCCGAGCGACTTGCCCATCTTCTGGCCGTTCACCGTCACCATGTTGTTGTGGAGCCAGTACCGGACGAACGGTTGGCCGGTGGCGGCCTCGGCCTGGGCGATCTCGTCTTCGTGGTGGGGGAACTGGTTTTCGATGCCGCCGCCGTGGATGTCGAACGACTCGCCGAGGTACTTCATGCTCATCGCCGAGCATTCGAGGTGCCAGCCGGGGAAACCCATCCCCCACGGGCTGGGCCACTGCATGATGTGGCCGGCCTCGGCCCGTTTCCACAGGGCGAAGTCGGCGGCGTGCCGCTTCTCGGCGCTCACCTCCACGCGGGCCCCGGGCTGCATCTCGTCGACCGTGCGGCCGGAGAGCTTGCCGTACTTCGGCCAGCTCGCCACGTCGAAGTACACGCTGCCGCCGGCCTCGTAGGCGTGGCCGTTGGCGAGCAGGCGCTTCACGAGCTCAATCTGCTCGATGATGTGCCCCGAGGCGCGCGGGCTGATGTCGGGCCTGAGCACGTTCAGGCGGTCCATGTCTTCAAAATATCGCCGCGTGTACATCTCGGCGACGGCCATCGGGTGGACCCGCTCGGCCCTGGCCTTGCGCTCGACCTTGTCTTCGCCCTGGTCGGCGTCGTCGGTCAGGTGGCCCACGTCGGTGATGTTCTGGACGTACGTGACGCGGTAGCCCAGGTACCGCAGGTACCGGACGATGACGTCGAACGAGACGTAGCTCTTGGCGTGTCCGATGTGGGCGTCGCCGTAGACGGTCGGGCCGCAGACGTACATGCCGACGCGCGGCGGGTCGAGGGGCGCGAACTCCTCGCGCGTCCGGGTGAGCGTATTGTACACGTGCAGGTTGTGTTGGCGAAGATCCACGGTGACCTCACTCGAGAAACGCGCGCCTGCCGCGATCGTTTAGCCGCGGCCGCATACGGCCGCGATTGTTGTTCGTCGCCGTATGCGGCGACGGCTAAACGCAGCGGCTAAATGTTATCCGCCCTCGCGAGCGTAACCACCGCCTGGGCCGCGACGGCGTCGCCGGCGCCGACGGGGCCGAGGCCTTCCATCGTGCGCGCCTTGAGGCCGACGGCATCGGCCGGAACGCCGAGAAGCTCGGCCAGGCGGCGGCGCATCGCGGCCTTGTGGGCGACAAGTTGCGGCCGCTCCAGGAGCACGTTGACGTCGGCGCTGGCGGGCGTCCAGCCGGCGTCGCGGGCCATCTCGACCACGCGGCCGAGGATGTCGGCGCTGGCGGCGTCCTGCCACGCCGGATCGCTGTCGGGAAAATGCTCGCCCAGGTCGCCGAGTCCCGCGGCGCCGAGGATGGCGTCGGCCACCGCGTGCAGGACCGCGTCGCCGTCGCTGTGGGCCAGTGCCCCGCGGTCGTGCGGCACGTCGACGCCCGCCAGGATGAGCCGCCGTCCCGCGACGAGGCGGTGAATGTCGAACCCGATGCCGACACGGACGGGCGATGGCACGATTTCTGGTGCTCCCGTGGTTTGACGGATCTCGGCCCGATCACCCGCCGCTACCGCGGCGGGCTAGTCAAGTAGCCTGCTCACCCGCCGCTACCGCGGCGGGCTAGTCAAGTAGGGCCGCACCTCCCCGCCGGTACCGGGGCGGGCGCGAAGACCACTTCCCGAAGTCTAGCGGCCCCGCCGCGCCGTTTCAACGCTTAAACCAACCGATGTAAGGAAACGGGCTGCGCCGGCGCCCTCAGCGGGTCCGGCACAGCCCGTGCCTGTGAACTGGGTTGTTGCCCCGATCCCCACCGGGGCGATTCCGCTACTTGCCCGTCAGGGCCTTGATGCGGTCCTGGGCCTGACCGACGAGGCCCTGGTCCTTCGACTCCGCGACGACGCGGTTGTACAGCTCGACCGCCTTCACGCGGTTCTTCAGCTTATCGTCATAGATCTTGGCGGCGTTGAACATGGCGGGGTACGGTGTTGACGGGTCCCACTGCCAACACCGCTCGTACGACTGGACCGCGCGGGCCCAGTCCTGGAAGTACCAGCCGCCGTACATCTCGCCCAGGCGGAAGGCGGCGTCGCCGATCTTATCGCTCTCGGGATATTTCTCGATGATCGTCTGGAACTTCTCGATGGCGACCTTCAGGTACTCCTTCTTGCCGGGCGGGAAGGCGGGGTAATCCTTGTAGTTCATGCCTTCCTTGTAGAGCTGGTCGGCGGCCTCGATGTGCTTGGTCGGGCGCAGGTTCGGCCCGGCGAGCTCCGCGACCACGAGGTACTGGATCTTCGGCACCTTGTCGAAGGCGGCGAGTTCGGACTCGATCCACTCGATCTTCGCGTTGGTGGCGCGCGACACGTAGTAGTCTTTGAGGGCCATCAGGGCGCGGCCGTAGGCCTTACGGACGCGGGCGACTTCCTCGACGAGGCCGACCTCGCCCATGCCGGAGAGGTTGACCTCCGGCTGAGGCTCGACCTGGGCCTCAACGGCCTCCTTCTGCACCTGCGTGGGCCGCGGCTCCGTGCCCGTGGGCGGCAGGGCAAGGTCGGGCGCCTTGGCAGGCTTCGGAGTCACCGGTGGCGGCAGGGTAAGGTCGGGCGCCTTGGCGGGCTTCGGAGTCACCGGCGGCGGCAGGGCCGGCTCGGGCGGGAGCTCGATCGTCTTGGCTTCCGTCGCAGGCGCCTTGGCCGGGGCCTTGGCCGGCTTGGCGATGACCGGCGGAGGCGGCTCGACGGGCGGCTCGATGGGCATCTCGAGAACTGGCGGCTTCTTCGGGGTCTCCGGCGGCTTCACGGCCTCCGGGGGCTTCTTGGGGGTCTCGGGCGGCGCTTCCGGCGGAGGCGCCACCTTTGGGGTTTCCGCGGGCGGCGCGACCTTCGGCGTCTCGGCCGGCGGGGCGACCTTGGGCGTCTCGGCCGGCGGCTCGGGGGGCGTTTCGGCCGGGGGGGCCGGGGTACGCTCGTCCGGGGTCGGCGGAATCGGCTTCGCCTGCGTCGGACGGTCCGGTTTCAGTTTGACCGGCGGCAACTGGAATTCGTCGCTGCCCTGGGCCAATACGGTCGAGCCGGCCCACGCCAGG
>Ga0315273_10004558_pt1 | contig 16978 bp, 15 predicted proteins | sample YL17G02_0_MG_FD_205753 | JGI IMG/M metagenome (GOLD analysis project Ga0315273, IMG submission 205753) | Sediment microbial communities from Yellowstone Lake, YNP, Wyoming, USA - YL17G02_0 | ecosystem: Environmental > Aquatic > Freshwater > Lake > Sediment | place: USA: Wyoming | collected... | reverse complement strand
CTCGCTGAGCGCTTCGGCGTCTCACGCGCACCGGTCTATGACGCGTTCACCAGGCTGCAGGCCGAAGCCCTGGTGGATGTGGTGCCGCAGCGTGGCACAACCGTGAGCCTCATCAAGATATCAGATGCCCGCGAAAACATGTTTCTGCGCCGTGCCATCGAGGTGGAAGCGGTGCGCGCCGTAACACCCAGTTTCACGCCGGAACACTTGGAAGCCCTGAAGCAATTCTTACGCTACCAGACGGCGGCGGCAGCCGCGGCCGACCTTGGCGGCTTTCACCGCTTTGACCTTAAATTCCACGCTGTGCTGTTTGAGGCGCTGGGTTTTGAACGGGTGAAGGCCTTTGCCGAAACGGCAAGGCTCGGACTTGACCGCGTGCGCCGCCTGCTGAATTCCAGGCGCCGACAGGAGGTTACGCTGGAGGAACACCAGGTCATCGTCGATGCCATCGCCGTGAGGGATGCCGACAGGGCGGCCAATGTCATGGGAGAGCACCTCGATGCAGTGATGAAAGAACTGGAAACCTTCGCAGCCACTCATCCTGAACTTTTTGCGGATTTACAATCATGAAAAAACGAACTTTCAAGGCGCCCTCAGGCGCAACCATTTCCTTCACCCAGCTGGGCTTTGGTGCAGCCCCCTTGGGCAACCTCTATCGTCCGCACACAGAGCAAGAAGCGCAGGCAACTTTCGAGGCGGCCTGGAAGGCAGGTATCCGTTACTTCGACACGGCTCCCCTGTATGGCTTGGGACTGTCCGAAACGCGCCTCAATCATTTCCTGCGCGGCCGCAAGCGCTCCGACTATGTGCTCTCCTCCAAGGTCGGACGCCTGCTCAAGGTGTGCGAGCCCTCGCAACGCACAGCAATCGGCAAGTTCTTTGACACACCATCGCGCCAGGAAGTGTTTGACTACACCTATGACGGCATCATGCGCTCACTTGAAGCCTCGTTGGAACGGCTGGGCGTGGATTCGATCGATATCCTGTATGCCCATGATGTGGACGTATACACCCATGGCTCGGAGGCTGCGCGCGATGCGCACGTGAAAACCCTGATGGCAAGCGGCTACAAGGCGCTGGTGAAGCTGCGCGAAGAAAAGGTGATCAAGGCGTTTGGCGCCGGCGTCAATGAATACCAGGTATGCGAGATCCTCAGCGCCCAGGGCGACTTCGACCTGTTTCTGCTGGCTGGCCGTTACACCCTGCTGGAGCAGACATCGCTCGAAACCTTCCTGCCCATGTGTGAGGCGCGCGGCATCGGCATCGTAGTTGGCGGGGCCTATAATTCCGGCATCCTGGCCACTGGCGCCACGCCAGGCGCATGGTACAATTACTTCAAGGCGCCCAAGGACATATTGGATCGTGTACGAAAGATTGAGGCCGTATGCCGTGCCCATAGGGTAAAGCTTCCGCAGGCCGCCCTGCAGTTCCCGGCGCGGCACCCCTCGGTGGTGTCGGTCATCGTTGGCATGGTGAGCCCAAAGGAAGTGTCCCTCAACGTGAAAACATTTGACGCCAAAATCCCCAAGGCACTATGGAAAGACCTCAAGGCAGCGGGCCTGATGCACCCCGGAGCGCCGGTGTGATGACGAAATGGTCCCATGCAGGCAAACCAAGTGTTTCCGGTGTTGCAGCGCGCCATGGCATGTTGCAATTGCAGATGAGAGAAAGGAGGCCAGTGGCGGCAGGTATGCCGGAATTTTATGCATAAAACAGTCGACGATGGAAACGGCATGGATGAATTGTTGACTCATTCGATAAACTGATTATCAAATTAAACCAGGCGGACACATGGATGGACGCAATTTTCGGGAGGATCCAAATGACTTTTAGTAGAATGATACTCGGCGCATTGACAGCAAGTGTGGCTGTCGGCGCTCTCGCCTCTGCGGCGGCAGCTGGCGAATTTGACGGCGTTACCGTCAATATTCTAACCCGCCCAGGCTATGTTATCGCAGGCCCGCTGAAAGAACGCGGCCAGGATTTCGAAAAGATGACGGGCGCCAAGATCGTCGTCACCGAAGTGCCGTTTGCTGAAATATTCCCAAAAGTCCAGAATGACTGGACGACGGGCACGAATTCCATTGACGCTGCTGTGTTTGCCGCTGGCTGGGGCGTGGAACTTGACGCCGCCGGCCTGCTTGAGGACCTGGACCCCTATGTGGCCAAGGACGCGAAAATCGACGTCGCCGATCTTGCCCCCTATTTTCGCGATTTCGGCATGAAGATCGGCGGCAAGTACAAGCTAGTCCAGATGGATGGTGACTTCCAGATGGTCTATTATCGCAAGGACATTCTGGAGAAGAACAAGCTTGAGCCGCCCAAGACCTGGGAAGACTATCTCGCGGTGGCCAAGGCCATTAACGGCCAGGACATGAATGGCGATGGCGTGGCTGACTACGGCTCTTGCATCTTCAAAAAGCGCAACGCCCAAGGCTACTTTGCCATCCAGACTATCGCTGCACCCATCGTGCAGACCCAGGGAACGGCCCAAGGTTTCCACTTCGACAATGCCACAATGAAGCCGATGATCAATAATGAAGCCTGGAAAAAGGCCTTCGAGATCTACAAGGAGACCGGCAAGTACGGTCCGCCCGAAGAGCTGAACATGGACGTCACCGACACACGCCCCGTATTCGAGGCCGGCCGCTGCGGGCTTCTTATCGAATGGGGTGATCCAGGTACCTTGCAGCTCGAACCTGCCGCTGCCAAGATAAAGGGCTTGCTCTATGCCGTGGGCGCTGTCGGCTCCAAGGAAGTGCTGGACCGTGCCACGGGCAAGCTTGTTCCTGTGACCAAGGAAAGTGCTCCCTTCGCTGTTGATGGCATCAACTATGCGCCATTCTCGGCCTTCGGCGGCTGGGCCGGTGCAATCAACGCCAAGGCTGACCAGAAGAAGAAGGACGCGGCTTACGCGTTCCTCTCCTACATGAACCAGGCCGCTCAATCGAATGTCGACGTGACGATTGGCAAAACCGGCTACAATCCATACCGTCTGTCGCAACTCAAGAGCACGGAACTTTGGGAGAAGGCCGGAATGCCAAAGGATCTGGCTGAGAACTATCTGGGCGCCATCAATGGGGCTCTGACCAACCCGAACATGGCCTCCGACATGAAAATCCCGGGTGCCCAGCAGTACACGGGCGTGGTGCTCGACACGGAACTCGCCCGCTATGTCGCAGGCGAAATCACGGTTGATGAAGCGCTGAAGAACATTGAAGCCGGCTGGGACAAGATCACGGATGATTTCGGTCGTGATTCCCAGATCAAGGCTCAGGCCTTGGCTCTTGGTGCCAAGTAAATAAGTTGCGCAATAAATGAATCGCAATGGCGATACACGCCAGCCGGGGGATTCCCCGGCTGGACTTTCGATCCGTGAAAGCTGGGCGGAATGGTTCGACCGCCATTCGCGCACATTTTTTATTGCACCAGCTGTCACCCTCATTCTGATATTTGCGATTTTTCCGACTTTCTATTCCATTCTCTTTGCCTTGAGCCGCGTGAAGTTCTCGACTACAGGTTTGAGATTCCGCTTCGTTTGGTTCGATAATTTTTACAACGAATTCACCGGCAGCGAACAGGGTCACTTCTTGGGCCGCCTTGAAGGCATCAGCATTTTCGGCTGGCTGTTTATCCTTGTGGTGCTGGCAGCCGTTATCTGGTGGCTTTACTGGTCATTTCGCAAGGGTACCTCCTGGGTGGGCATGACCGGTCGGCTGATTTCGGCCGCCATGGCTATATTTGTCGCCTTTCTTCTGGGCAGCACGCTGCTGTCGGGCAACCTATGGGGCACGCTGCTCACCACACTGTTTTATGTGATCGTCGGTTGCTCCATCCAATTCGTCATTGGCACGGGGCTGGCCTTTCTGTGTTCGCAGCCAATTGTGGGCAAGAACTTCTTCCGCGTCATCTTCTTCATTCCGCTGATGATCACCCCATTGGGCGTGGGTTACGCCTTCAGGATGATCCTCGACGTCACCAAGGGGCCATTTCAGCCCTTCTGGAAATTTGTAGGGCTTGGTAACTGGGCCTGGTCTACTAACGCCTGGGCGGCACGTTCATTTGTCGTGCTGGGTGATTCCTGGCAATGGATCCCCTTCATCTTCATTATCATGCTGGCAGCCCTCGAGAATGTGCCCAGGGATCATGTCGAGGCAGCACAAGTTGATGGCGCCTCCAGCATCCAGATCTTCCGTGAGATCACTTGGCCGCAGATTGTGCCTGTGGCTGTCACGGTCATCCTCATTCGCATGATCGAGGCGTTCAAGATCGTTGATCTTCCCAACATCATGACATCGGGCGGTCCAGGCATTGCCACTGAATCCATGACACTCCACTCCTACTTCCTCTGGCGTGCCAATGACATGGGATCATCGGCTGCAGTGGCCTATCTGCTGTTAATCCTGACCGTCGTCGTGTGCGCGTCATTCTTCAACTATGTGGTACTCGGCCAACTGCGCAAGGCCCACGCATGAGCGACACGTCCTACAAGTTCGAAAAAGCCAATCGCGGCCTGCTGGAACGGCTCTTCGAGCCGCCCGCGATCGGCCAAATGTCGCCGGTGGCGAAACTCGTGGCCTATAGCCTGCTCACCTTCTGGTCGGCTTTCGTGATCTTTCCCATCTACTGGGTTGTGATCACCGCCTTCAAGGATGCGGCCGCTGTCAACCAAGGGCCCTACTACATTCCCTTCTTGGACTTCCAGCCGAACCTCGATGCATGGCGCGTTCTCCTGTCGGTTGATCCGTTCTGCGATGGCTATGCCATTGTCCGGCAGTTCGGGTTACTCGCACACAATTCCGTGGCTTTTCTTCTGCAGCCCCTGGTTCACATTGAGCCCATGGAACCCCAGATCTGCAAGATCTATCTGTCCTTCACCAATTCCCTCGTCATCGGTGTCGCGGCCACAGCCCTGTGTGTCACCTTTGGCAGCATGGCTGCCTACGCGCTGGCCCGTATTCAATACAAGCCAAAGTTCGGCAACATTGTCATCTTTGTCATCCTCACCCTGTTCCTGATTGTGGCGACCAGCTTTTTTGACATTCCATGGTATGTGTCATCTTCCGTAGCACTCGCACTCTTCTTCCTTCTGGCGCGCGTGTTCGGCAAGCGGTTCAAAGCCACCCTCGGAAATGGCGACATTCTCTTCTGGATGATTTCGCAGCGCATTCTGCCGCCCGTCGTCGTCATCATTCCGGTTTACATGATGTTCCAGGCGGTAGGCCTCCTCGACACCCATCTGGGCCTCATCATTATCTATGCCGTGGCAAACTTGCCCATCGTGGTGTGGCTGATGCACGACTTCTTCGCGAGCCTTCCCATTGAACTGGAAGAGTCCGCCCAGCTCGATGGTTCGACCCGGTTTGGCATTTTCTGGGAAATCGTGCTTCCGTTAACCGGGCCAGGCCTTGCCGCCACCACGCTGCTGACACTGATTCTGAACTGGAATGAATATCTCTTCGCTGTCTTCATCTCGACGTCGAAGGCCCAGACCATGCCGATCATGGTCGCCGCCAAGAATGCGGGCGAGAGGGGCATCCTGTGGTGGGAGATGTGCGCCATCATCGTGATAATGATCATCCCGGTGATCATCATGGCCATCGTCCTCCAGCGTTTCATTGCCAAGGGCGTGTTGCTTGGCGCGGTCAAAGGATAGAGAGTAGTAGAGATGGCAAACGGCAAGCCCGGGGTTCAGGTTTCATTCGACAAGATCCAGAAATCCTTTGGCGCCGTGCGCGTGCTGGAGGAATTGAACCTGCAGGTGGAGCCAGGCGAGTTCCTGGTGCTGCTTGGCGCCTCGGGCTCAGGCAAAACAACAGCTTTGCGCATTCTCTCGGGCCTTGAGACGGCAACCGCCGGGCGCGTTCTGATCGGCGACCGGGACGTGACGTCGATACTCCCGAAATACCGAGATATCTCCATGGTCTTCCAGTCCTACGCGCTGTACCCGCACAAGACCGTGGCCGAGAACATCGGCTTCCCGCTCAAGGTGCGTAAAATTCCTCTCGCGGACCGTGAGGTGGCAGTGCGTGACGCCGCAGCACAGGTGCAGCTGGATCAGTTGCTGCATCGCTATCCGCGGGAACTCTCTGGCGGCCAGCGCCAGCGCGTGGCACTAGCGCGCGCCATCGTGCGGAGGCCATCCGTCTTTCTCATGGATGAGCCCTTGTCCAATCTCGACGCGAAGCTCCGCGGCCACATGCGCGCCGAGTTGAAGCACATGCAGCAGACCCTCGGGATCACCACGATTTACGTGACCCACGACCAAATCGAAGCGATGACGCTGGCCCGCCGCGTGGCCATTCTTGAGCGTGGCGTGCTGCAACAGCTTGCTACACCCGCCGAAATCTATAACAATCCGGCCAATCTTTTCGTCGCACAATTCATCGGTTCGCCGCCGATGAACGTGGTACGCGGCGCCCTTGAGGGAAAGACTTTCCTCTCCAATGACGCCAAAGTTACCGTTTCAGTGGGTGGCAGGATTGCAAAGGCAGTGCTCGGGTTCAGGCCCGAGGACTGCAGCGTCGTGGCCACGGCCAAAGGCGCCATCAGGGGCGAAATCTACACCACCGAATTGATAGGCGACCACACTCTGGTGACCCTGAAGGCGGGAAGCGACATGCTGACCGTCAAGGCGGCCAAGGACTTCACCGCCACCCCGGGCGAAAAGGCCGGCGTGGCTTTCAATTCGTCCCATCTTTATGTGTTCGATGAAAGCAACGGCCAGCGGGTCCGCTAGGTCGAATTTTGATGGCCCCGCTGTTGTCGTCTTCCCGTGGCGCGGGTTTGGCAGGTCCTGTAGATCATGATGCAACACCTTGCGACGGCCTCTGGCGTGCGATTTCGCAAGATGCGGGTAATCCTGTCGGATGTCCTGACCTACGTGGTGCTGGGACTGTGGACAATAGTATGTCTGTTTCCCTTGTACTGGGTGGCCGTGACCTCGCTGAAGGGCGAACCGGAGATCATGCAGGGACCCTTCTTTCTTCCCTTTGTCGATTTCACGCCCTCGGGCATTGCCTGGCGCTACATTCTGGACCCTGTCAATGACCAACTGCCGATGCGGTTTTTCAATTCGACCCTCATCGGGCTGGCGTCCACGTTGCTGACGGTTTTAATCGGTGGCCTTGCCGTGTATGGCTTGACGCGCTTTCGCTATACAGTGGCATGGATGGGTTTTCTGCTTATTCTTCTGGCTGTTGCTCTTGCAAGTTGTGCATTCGTCGTATCTGCAGTGGGACTGCAAGTGTTTTTTGCTGCGGCGGTCGGCTTGCTCCTGCTGATGGCCGCAGGGTTCAAAGACCATGGCCCAGCCTTGCGCAACGGCGGCATCCTGGTCGCCATGCTGGCAACCCGCATCCTCCCACCCGTCGTGGTCGTTCTGCCCATCTATACCATGGCCCAGCATATGGGGCTGCTGGACACGCGCCTTGTCCTCATCCTCACTTACACGGCCTCCAATCTTCCCATTGCGGTATGGTTGCTGGTGCCAGTCTTTGGCAAGACGGCAACCGACCAGGAGGAGGCGGCCCAACTCGACGGTGCTTCGCACATCGAGATTTTCTTCACCATATTATTGCCGATGGTTGCAGCCAGCGTATCTGCTGTTGGGCTGCTGGTGTTTATCCTATGCTGGAACGAGTATCTCTTTGCTGCCTACCTCTCCAGTACTTCCACCATGACATTGCCCCCCTGGGTCATGGGTCAGATGTCGATCAAGGAAGCCCAAGTGGGGGGCGACGGACAGGAGTGGGCGCAGCTATCTGCAGCCATAATTTTCATGGTCGTTCCCGTGCTCGCCTGTATCGCCCTTGCTCAGCGCTTTCTCAGGCGCACCTTCCTGTGGGGTCGATTGCTTTGATGTGAGCAGGATTTATGTTGCGGTCAACCACCTCATATGGTCGTAGGCTGGCTTGGCGAAAACCTCAGGATCGACATCCCGACGGTTGAAACCGATCTCCATGGTCAGGTAGCAGTCGAAATCGGTTTTCTTCAAGGTTTCCATCACGGTCGGAATTAAGCCAGTGCCTTCATCGGTGGGCAGCCGGATGCTGTCGGCGAGATGAAAGTGGGCAAGGTTCTTTCCAGAACGCTGCACTTAGTCGGTGGCCACTTCATTGCGGTGATGGTGTGGTAGGTATCAAATATCAACTTGACGCTTGCAGCGCCCATTCCGTTCATCATCTGCAGGGCGTCATCTGCGCTGTCGACAAGATTGCTGTCTGCTGACGTAGGTTCTATGCACATGGTGATCCCGTGTCCCACCGCGGTTTGGCGATGTCCTGCACCGCGGCGATGCTCCAGTTTCGGGCCTCTGTGCGGGTTTTTTCAAAAACCTGCCAGCCCGCCACAGAAAGCATGATATTATCGCTGATTTCGGCGTACAGCACGACCAGCTTCTTATTCTGACCTGTGGCTGCTTCGCGTTCTTCCTGGATCGGCGAAGAGACATTGAATTCCGCGCCGCGGCCTGGCGCTGAAAGCATGGAGACAAGAGACTGCTCCGCCATCCATTCCGCCGATGGGCGGTTCGAATAAAATGTTTTTCGCGTTGATCATCGTTTTCAACTATCCCCGGCTGAACGATCAACTTGGAGCCTGACCCTGGCTAAGGGGCGAGTAGCGAGTTTTCAGGTTCGCTGTATCCACGCCATCAGATGGGTCGCCACCGCACACAGTTCACCACTGTCGCCCACCAGTTCGACATTTGCCATTGACCTTTTTTTGGCGCGATCATAGCTGTCGATGCGGTAGGTCACCGTTATTGTATCGTTGATGAAGACCGGTTTTGTGAAGCGTACCCTGTCATATCCAAGCGATACGGGATAAAATCTGGCACCGGGCTCCGTGCATCTTTCAGCCGCCATCGTGGAGGCGGTTGACATGTAACCCACCAGCAGCGCACCATGCGCGATGCGCCGGCCAAGTTGTGTGCTGCGCATGAACTTCTCATTTACGTGATTTGGAGAAAAATCTCCGGTGATTCCTGCAAACAGATAGATATCGCTCTCAGCGACAGTCTTGCTGAACGAAACAACCTGGCCCATGCCCTTGAAACTGAATTCTTCCACTGCTGTTTCCCTCATATTCATTGTCAGTGCGTCTGGTTGGCTTAACGCGATGCGGCCCGCTGGAGGCGCGGATGTTTCCTGGTTGGCCTTCCCGCAAAAGCCGCCGCCAGATTCATGGGGCTTGTTTCAAATAGTCTCCTGTCCATCGGGCAAAGCTTGTCGCTGACCCTTGGCCGGAAATCCATATGGTGAAACACATCTTTTTCCAGCGAGAGGCCCTCGGCAAGCTCGATCAACTCCAGTCCGCCTTTGGTAAGGCGGAATACGGCACGCTCGGTAACATACAAAACAATTTGACCCCGCTTGAATGCGTAGCTCCCATTGTAGCAAATCTGAAGCACACTTTTAACAAACTTGCGGTGCTTGCCCTCGCGAATGATTTTCAAACTACCCGCTTCGAGTTTGACGTCTAGTCCGCCTGCCGTGAATGTACCCGAAAAAACAACGGTCCTGGAGTTCTGGCTGATATTGATAAAACCCCCGATACCGATGATCTTGTCGGCAAACCGGCTGACGTTTACGTTTCCCGCAGCGTCAATCTCAGCAGCTGAGAGAAATGCCAGGTCTATCCCGCCGCCATCATAGAAATCAAACTGGTACGGCTGGTCGATCATGGCAGAATAGTTCCGCCCGGCACCGGCATCGGCGCCGTCTGCCGGCGCACCGCCGACGATTCCCTGTTCGTTTGTCAGCACAACATCGTCCAGAATGCCCTCCACCGCGGCAACGACCGGAATGCCCGTGGCAATGCCTGAGCCTATGTTGCAGATGGCTCCCGGATAAAGTTCCAGGGCGCATCGGCGCGCGATGATGCTGCGCGCGTCCGGCGCGGGCATCTTGAAATTTGTGAGCGGAACCCTGATCTCCCCTGAATAGGCTGGGTCATGCTTGGTTTGGTAGGTCTGCCATTGGTCGGCATCAATAACGACGATGTCAACCAACATGCCTGGGATTTTTACTTGCTTGGGAGGCAGTGTGCCACGCTTAGCGATGCGTTTGACTTGCACAATCACAAGAGCACCACAGCGCCTGGCCGCCTGCGCCATGGACAGCATTTCGCCATGGACGGCCTCATGTTCCATAGTGACGTTGCCGTCTTCGTCAGCGGTGGTTCCCCTGAGGAAGGCAACGTTGATCGCAAACGGTTTGTAGAACAACCATTCCTTACCAGCGATTTCCACAAGGCTCACCAGATCCTCCATTGCCCTCGCACTTTGACGTCCGCCAGACTGTCGCGGATCAACGAACGAATGGAGGCCAACGTGAGTGACAAGACCAGGGCGGCCCGCTGCAATTTCCCGGACTAATTGTGAAAGAGCCCCTTGCGGAAGCGTATAGGCTTCGATCTTGTTTTCCAGTGCCATTTTGGCAATGGGCGGAGCGTCAACGAAGGTGCCGCACACGATCCGTTTCAGCAATCCTTCATGAGCAAACCGCGCAGCGCCCGTTGTTGCGCGGTTGCCGAGGCCGACCGGATGTATCGATGTAATTTGGCGCGGAAATCCTGTTGCCAGAAACCGGTTCTCGACCGCTGCGATGAGTTTTTCCGGAACTGCGTGTCCGCCGCCGGATCCGCCGATCAGGATCGTATCGCCATCTTCTACCAATTCAGCAACTTCGTTGGCAGAACATACTTGCACTTTTAAAGACCTTTATAGCGATGCTCACAATAACAGTTTCACATTGTCCTGTTGAGGTCAAGCACATGCAGGTGTGCGCAGGTCAGCGAAAGGAGCTGCCACAATCAGTCTGCAGAAATGGCATGCCGCCGCCGCGCCGCGGTGACGCTTGCTATACTCAAGGTTCCCCTATGTGGGCGGCGTTGACGAGGTGTTCTATCGGTACTAGGTTCAAGCCACATGGCGGGTGTACAGACCTATGGGCGAGAATGTTTTGCTAACTGTCGAGGGCAATGTCGCGGAGGTTAGGCTCAACCGGCCAGAAAAAATCAATGCCGTCACCAGCGAAATGGCTGCCGACATCGCGCGGATTTGTACGGAAGCTGACGGCAACCCCGAGGTCCGCGTCGTCCTGATAACAGGTGAGGGTCCTCGCGGTTTTTGTGCGGGAAGTGACCTGAATTCGCTTGCCGAGTATCCAACACTGCTCGCCTATCGAAATCGCGTGGAATATTCTGCAGCATTTCGAAATCTCAGGAAGCCGGCGGTGTCTGCCTTGAGCGGGTGGGTGCTGGGTGGTGGCGCGGAGATAGCACTTTCAACAGATATCCGAATTGCTGATACGACCGCAAGGATCGGCTTTCCGGAGGTGAGGAACGGCTGGGTTGGTGGCGGAGCGGCAACCCAGCTCTTGCCCCGGCTCGTAGGTTACGGTCAGGCGATGTACCTGCAGTTGACGGGAGAACCCATCGGTGCGGAAAGGGCCCTGCAAATTGGCCTCGTTGAAGAGGTGGTCGCCGTAGGCGCCGCTCGCCCGCGGGCCCTGGAGATTTGTGAAGGGCTTGCGCGCTTGAAGCCTGCGGCCGTTGAGTCTGTCAAGGCGGCAGTTCGTGCTGCTCTGTCTATGCCGCTGGAGGCAGGTGTCAGGTATGAGAACGAATTGACTACCCTGTGCTTTGCAGAAGGCCAACACCTTGAGGCGATCAATGCTTTCCGACAGAGCCGCACACCCAAAAGCTAGTAGGGGCGACAATCCGAATTCAGAATGCAGTGGTGCAGGCCTGCCTTTGCCGCTGTCGGGACGCACCGATCTCTTTGCGATTGTCGGTGATCCCATTGCGCAGGCAGGATCACCCACTGTTTTCAATACGGAATTCCGCCGGCTTGGCCGCCATGCGGTCCTGGTCCCAATGCAGGTTTCCACGCAGGATTTCCCGTCGTTCATGGGCGGTGCGCGAGCAATCCGGAATCTCCGTGGCATCATCGTCACCACACCCCACAAGACTGCCGCCATGCAGCACGTCGATGCGCTCGGTCCGCAAGCCCATAAGGCTCGCTCGGTCAATGTGATACGCTGCCAGCCGGATGGCTCTTGGTTCGGAGAAAACTTCGATGGGATGGGTTTCCTCAGCGGATTGGGAAACGCCGCACGGGAACTTACGGGAAAACATGTCCTGATCGTGGGCTTGGGCGGTGCTGGGCGGGCCATAGCTCTTGCCGTCGCCGGCATGAATGTCGAGCGAATACGCCTCCATGACGTAAAGCATCAAGAGGCGGCGCGCGTTTGCGGGGATTTGCGGAAAGCAGCAGCAGGGTTCAGTGTGGAAACTGGCGACCCTGATCCTTCCAGCTTTGATGTTGTGGTCAATTGCACGCCGCTGGGAATGTCACCTTCCGATCCGCTGCCAATTGATCCGCAAAAGTTGCGGCCAGCGAGCTTGGTCATTGATCTGGTGATTGATCCGGAAATGACGCCGCTTCTCAAGGCCGCAGCACAGAAATCATGCCGTGTTCACTCCGGCCGCCACACACTGAATGGCCAGGTCAGCGCCATCCTTGAATTCCTTGGAGAGGGCCCCGCGCCACGGGATTCCGAAATACAGCCTCAAACAGTAAGCGATGAGTGAGAGCCATTAGCCATGAAATCCACAGATTACATCATTGTTGGCGCCGGATCGGCAGGCTGCGTCCTGGCCAACCGGCTATCAGCTGACAAGGGTGTCAGGGTAACGCTTGTCGAAGCCGGTGGCTGGGACCGCAACCTTTTCATTCAGATGCCCTCCGGGTTTCTCCGGCTCATGCAGTCAGGCGTCGTTGACTGGGGTTACTACAGCCAGCCGCAGAAGTATCTCAGCAATCGGGTTTTGTATCTGCCGCGTGGCAAGGTCATCGGCGGTTCAAGCTCGGTGAACGGCATGATTTATATTCGGGGTGATGCCACGGATTTTGATCAGTGGGCGCAGTTTGGCAACCGCGGATGGAGCTATTCCGACTGCCTCCCCTTCTTCATGAGGTCGGAGGGTTTTGTGGGCAACGCGCAGGTGGGGCGCGGCACCTCTGGTCCGCTGCGTACATTTCGACATGGCGTGCAACATCCCCTTTCGAGTGCGTTTATCGCGGCGGGACAGGAGATGGGCCTGCCCTACAATGACCACTTTAACTATGGCGAGCAACTTGGCGTTGGCCCCTCCGACAGCACGATGTTTGAGAACCGACGCTGGAGTGCAGCGGCGGCCTACCTTCACCCCGTGAAGAGCAGAAGCAACCTGACAGTCATAACCCGCGCACTGGCGTCGCGTGTGTTGATTGAGAAGGGCCGCGCCATAGGCATCGTCTATCTCAAGGACGGGGTGAGCCACATCATTCACGCAGATCGCGAGGTAATTCTGTCTGGAGGGGCAGTCAATTCACCCCAGCTGCTGCAGCTTTCGGGAATTGGGGATGCCGATCAGCTCCGCCCCCTCGGGATCGCGATCACCGCCGACGTGAAGGGTGTTGGGCGCAATCTGCAGGACCATCCTGCGGTGACACTCAAGCAGCTGTGCCTGCAGCCCATTTCGCTCTTGCCGCACACCAAACCCCTCAATGCGGCGTTTGCCATTGCACGCTATTTGCTGACCAGGCGCGGACCGGCAGCCTATCACGGAGGCGAGGCGCAGGCTTTCGTCAAGACGAGACCTGATGTGGCCGCGCCCGACCTCCAATATTTCATGACCTCGATCCTCTACAAGAACAATGGCCGCACGATTATCAACAGGCACGGCTTCATGCTATATTTTACCCTGCAACGGCCCGGCAGCCGGGGATCGGTGTTAATCCGCTCGGCGGACCCCAGTGATCCTCCGCTTATCGACGTCAACTATTTCCAGCATCCCGGTGACATCCAGGTCATGCGCGAAGGCATAAAGATCGGCCGCGAACTCTTCGCTCAAAAGGCATTTGACGCCTATCGCGGAGAGGAACTTGAGCCGGGTCCGGCGGCAAGGTCTGACGCGGATATCGAGGCGTATATTCGCAGTGAAGTCACCTCCAACTATCACTTGAGCGGCACCTGCAAAATGGGACATGACACAGCGGCAGTCGTCGATGACCGGCTCCGCGTAGTTGGCATTGAACGATTGCGAGTGATTGACGCTTCCATCATGCCCACCATTGTCAGCGGCAATACAAATGCCCCCACGATCATGATCGCCGAGAAAGGCGCTCAAATGATCATTGACGGCGCATGAATAGAGCAAGAGTTGCAGAGGCAAGACGGTGTGGATCGACTACACCGCCGGTTTGCGTGATGGGGCGTGCTTTCAGGAAACGCTCTTGTTTTCAGTGACCTAAATGTTGTCAGAGAGGGTGGAGGAGGGGTGTTACAGATCAAAAATGATGTAAAAAACTCAAATACTGATTTTCGATACCGCAAATAATTGACCATTATCCATCATTTATATTGCATTCGCCACAATTCTGGGCAATCGTCGCAATCACGGATTTCTCAGTGAGGACGATTATGCAGATGGACAGCACCACCCGCTCGCAGCTTTTAGGCCTAGGCTTGGGCTCGCCTGAACATCTCTCCCTCAATGCCACGGCCGCCGAACTCTATGAACTCGCCGTTATGCGCGGTGAGGCCTGTGTCGCTGAAGGCGGCAGCCTCGTGGTCACCACTGGCAGCCACACCGGCCGCAGCCCGAACGACAAGTTCTTCGTGCGCGATTCGAGTACCGAAAACACCATCTGGTGGGACAACAATCATAGCCTGTCGCGCAGCCACTTCCAGGCTCTCAAGCAGGACTTCCTGGTGCACGCCCGCAACAGCAACCTGTTCATCCAGGATCTCATCGCAGGAGCCGATCCTTTGCACGAACTGCCCACGCGGGTGATCTGCGAGAACGCCTGGCATGCTCTATTCATCCAGCACCTCCTCATCGCGCCAACGAACTTCAAGGGCTTTGCCCCACGCCTTACCATCATCGATCTGCCCTCCTTCAAGGCGGATCCTGCACGCCATGGCACCCGCAGCCAGACGGTGATTGCCATTGATCTTGCCAACGGGCTCGTGCTCATCGGCGGCACCCAATATGCCGGTGAAATCAAGAAGGCAGTGTTCACCGTTCTCAACTACCTCCTGCCGGGGCAAGGCGTGTTGCCCATGCATTGTTCAGCCAATATGGGACCAGGCGGCGACACCACCGTTTTTTTCGGCTTGTCCGGGACCGGTAAGACCACGCTTTCAGCCGATCCCATGCGCACGCTGATAGGTGATGACGAGCATGGCTGGTCGCCCCGCGGCGTGTTCAATTTTGAAGGCGGCTGCTACGCCAAGGTCATTAGGCTGTCCGCCGAAGCCGAACCGGACATCTACGCCACTACGAAGCAGTGGGGCACCGTGCTTGAAAATGTCGTGATGGACCAGCACGCGCGCAAGCTCGACCTCGACGATGCTTCGCTGACTGAGAACACCAGGGCTGCCTATCCACTTTCAGCCATCGCCAATGCCAGTGCCAGCGGCATTGCCGGCATTCCGAAGAACATCGTGATGCTCACGGCTGATGCCTTCGGCGTACTGCCTCCGCTTGCGAAGCTGAGCCCTGAGCAGGCCATGTATCACTTCCTGTCGGGCTACACCGCCAAGGTAGCCGGTACTGAGCAGGGCGTTTCCACCCCCATCGCCACCTTCTCCACCTGCTTTGGCGCACCCTTCATCCCACGAAATCCCTCCGTATACGGAGATATGCTGCGCGACCTCATCGCCAGGCATGGCGTGAAATGCTGGCTGGTGAACACTGGCTGGACCGGCGGTGCCTTCGGCGTCGGCCACCGCATGCCCATCAAGGCCACGCGGAAGCTTCTGGCGGCGGCCCTCTGCGGCGCCCTTGACCAGGCGGAATACCGCACCGACCCACATTTCGGCTTTGCCGTTCCTTTAGCCGTGGAAGGTGTCGACAGTGCCATGCTGGATCCGAAGGCGAGCTGGGCCAACCCCCACGCCTACGACGCTCAGGCGCGGGCCCTGGTGGCGCTGTTCATGAAAAATGCCACTCCGCAATATGCGCTGGCCGCGGAGTAGGGCTAACCCCGTCTCCGCCATCTATCCTATGTAAAATATTGTTATTATTGGAAAAAAGACGAAGAATAGATTTCGCTCCGAGCGCTACTCCTAGCAGTGGTATTTGCCGTTACCGTCCACCATCATTCGCCGCAGCTCTCACGCGCTGCCCTTGGGTGATCCCGCAGTATTCAAAACATTTCCTAAAACTTAGCCCCCATGCCCTCTGCATTTTCTTTTATAGACGAGGGTAAACTGACAAAACTGCTGCCCTGTCTTTGACGCTCGTCGGTAGCTGCAAATTCCGGGAATTACTTGTGCATCAGCGTCGAACTTTGACCCCACCTGAGTTCGTACATAAGCTATTGAAGTATGTGGAGAAAGGAAGGATATTCCGTGACTTATTCGGCATGCGATCGTGACCCCAGAGAAAACAGGAATAGACATTCTATATCAATATTTTGGGTGTAAAGATCCTGGGGTCAAAGTTCGACGCCGATTCACATACTCGACCATCGCCCGAATACGCCTACGGTCTACATGAATCCCATCAGCAACTTCCTTAGCATGAACATGAACTATCATGTGGAGCATCACATGTTTCCCATGGTGCCATTTCATGCTTCGCCGCGACTGCATGACGCCATCAAACACGATCTGCCACCGGCCAATACATCGATTTGGCAGGCCTACAAGGAGGTCTGGTCGACCCTCTTACGGCAGCTGCGCTATGAAAACGCGTTCTTGAAACGGGAACTGCCTTCGACAGCACGTCCCTACCGCTCTGAATTCCATGAACTGAAAACCAGATCGTCCAATCAATGAGCCGTAAGAAACCTGCCGTTGCCGACCTGCGCGCGATGAAATAAAAACGCCAACTTCCTTTGCCTGAACACCTGATCTGCAACCGTAGCTATAATCTGAAAGGCCAAACTATGTTTCCTCAAGGCGTCACTATTAATGCGCTC
>Ga0315273_10004557_pt1 | contig 16979 bp, 31 predicted proteins | sample YL17G02_0_MG_FD_205753 | JGI IMG/M metagenome (GOLD analysis project Ga0315273, IMG submission 205753) | Sediment microbial communities from Yellowstone Lake, YNP, Wyoming, USA - YL17G02_0 | ecosystem: Environmental > Aquatic > Freshwater > Lake > Sediment | place: USA: Wyoming | collected... | reverse complement strand
GCGGGGGGGGCGACGGCGCTTGCTCGGACGTCGGAGCGGGAGCGACGGCGGGCGCCGGCTCGGACGTCGGCGGCACGCCGATTCCGGGCTCGGCCGCGGGCGCGGGGACCTCTTGTGCGTCCGACGAGAGATGGCGCAGGACGAGCTCCGGCTCCTCCCGGGCTGCGCCGACGAACACGCCCAGCCCGAAGCCGAGCACGACGAGCACGAAGCCACCGAGCAGCGTCGCGAGCCAACCCGGTCCGGGGTGATCGCGCTCGTCTCCAGACCGTCCGCGAGCTTCGCTCACATCTGCTCCGGCGCGGAGAGCCCGAGCAGCGCGAGCCCGTTCGCGAGCACGGTGCGGACCACGAGCACGAGCCCGAGCCGCGCCGAAGTGAGGCCCGCGTCATCGGACAGCACACGGTGTCGGACACCATCCTGCACGTAGGGATTCCACAGTCGCGCGAGATCGCGCAGGTAGTAGGCGACGTGGTGCGGCTCTCTCGACTCCGCCGCGCGAGCCACGACGTCCGGGTACTCGCGCAGCTTCTTCAGGAGCGCGAGCTCTTCCTCCAATGCGAGCCGCGACGCGTCGATCGCGTCCGCGGAAGGCAGCGCCACGCCCACCTCGCGCGCCTTGCGCTCGATCCCGTGCGTTCGCGCGTGCGCGTACTGCACGTAGTAGGCGGGGTTCTTCTTCCAGTCCTTGTCCTTCGCGAGATCGACGTCGAAGTCGAGGTGCCCGTCGGCCTTGCGCTCGATCATGAAGAAGCGGAAGACGTCCGTCCCGACCTCTGCGACGAGATCGTCGACCGTGACGTAGGTCGCCCGTCTCGTGGACTGCTTCACCTGGTGGCCGCCCCGCGTGAGCGTCACGAACTGATGCATCACGAGCTCGAGGGCGGCGGGATCGCACCCGAGCGCGGCGGCCGCGGCACGCACGAACGGAAACTGCTCGATGTGGTCGGCTCCCTGCACGTCGATCACGCGCGAGAACCCGCGGCGGAACTTCTCGCGGTGATAGGCGATGTCGGGGAGCAGGTACGTTGGCTCCCCCGTGCTCTTCACGACGACGCGATCGCGATCGAGCCCGAGCGCGGTGGCCTTCAGCCAGACCGCCCCGTCCGCGTCGTACACGAGCCCCTTTTCGCGTAGCGCGACAAGCGTCTCCTCGATCTTGCCGGTCTCGTAGAGCGAGGTCTCGTTGTAGTACACGTCGAAGCGTATCCCGAGGGATGTCAGGGTCGCGTGGATCTCCTCGAAGATCCGCTCCTGCGCCGCCTTCCGGAACAGCCCGTCGCCGGGCTCCTGGAGCAGCGTTTCGCCGTGCTGCTCCCGCAGCGCGGAGGCGATCTCGTGGATGTAGTCGCCCTGATAGCCGCCTTTCGGGAACGCGATCGGCAAGCCGCCGATCGACTCCGGCCACTCGGCATCGGCATCGGCCAAGAGCTCCGCGGGCGGGGCCGCAGCGCGCCCGAGCTGCTCGAGGTAGCGCGCCTTCACCGACTCCCCGAGGACACGCATCTGGCGCCCGCCGTCGTTGAAGTAGTACTCGCGCGTCACGGCCCAGCCCGTGGTGTCGAGCAGGCGCGCGAGCGTGTCGCCGAGGACGGCCTGCCGGCCATGGCCGAGCGTCAGCGGACCCGTCGGATTCGCCGAGACGAACTCCACCTGCACGCGTGCGCCCTGCCCCGCCTCACTGCGCCCGAAGCCAGCGCCCGCGCGCAGGATCTCGCGCAGCAGGTCGTGCCAACGCTCGCCCGCGAGCCAGAGGTTCAGAAAGCCGGGTCCGGCGACTTCGGCGCGTGCAACCAGCCCGCCTGCGTCGCCGACCGCCGCGAGGAGGCGCTCAGCCGCGGCCCGCGGCGGACAGCCCACGCGCTTCGCCAGCAACAGCGCAGCGTTGCACGCGAAATCCCCGTGCTCCGGCGAGCGCGGCACATCGAGCGCGAACGCCGGCGGTTCGCCGGCGTCGCCGGCATCGGCGAGGAGCTGGCGCACCGCGTTCGCGATCGCCTCTTGTAGCCGGTCCTTCATGCGGGCCCGAGCATCGCCGTCCGCCTCCCAGGCGTCAAGGAAATCGCGGGGTTCCGCCCCCGGAAGACGGCAGCCGGACCACGATCTCGCCGGGCTTCGCGAGCTCGAGCTCCTCGCGGATCGCGCGCTCCGTGGCGAACGGGTCGTTGCGCAGAGCTTCCCCCTCCGATCGCAGGGCCTCCACGCCGCGGCGTAGGCCTTCGATCCGCGTGGTCGACGCCGCGAGCGTCGAGCGCAGGCGAAGCCATTCGCGCACGCCGGAATCGGCGTCGAGCAGCGCGTACACGATGGCGGCGACGAGGCAAGCCGGCACGAGCAGGAAGCGCTTCACCCACCCCCCAGTGGTAAAGCAGAACGGCGCGATCGAACGGCAAAGGCTCGGTCGCCTTCGCGGGGGCGAAGCTAACCCGCCCAGGGGATGCCCTCAACCCGGTGTCAGCCGGGTGGCGCGGGGACCGCAGCCACGAGCTCCCGGATGCGGTCCACGTAGGCGCCCGCGTCCCACTCCCGCGGCCCCACGAACCGGGCGACGACCTTGCCGTCCGCCCCGATCAGGAAGGACTCCGGATAGCGGAAGGTCTGGTAGGCGTGCGCCACGTCCTTCGACGGGTCCAGCAGGATCGGGAAGCTGAGGTCGAGGCGCTCGCGGAACGCCTCGACCACGGCGCGGTCCTCGTCCACGGAGACGGCGATGAGCGCGAACGGCTTCCCCGCCAGCGAGCGATGGAGCCGCTCCATGGCGGGCATCTCCTCCTCGCACGGCTTACACCAGGTCGCCCAGAAGTTGAGGAGCACGATGCGACCGCGGAGGGAGTCGAGGGAAACGGGGGCGTCACTCGGGAGCGACGGCAGTGCGAAGGTCGGCGCCGGCTGCCCCGCGGCGATCGGCTCGGGGGTGCGACCCGAGAGGACGGCGAAGATCGCGCCCGCCGCCACGGCGAGCGCGATCAAGACGAGTCCGCCGCGCCCTTGCATCGGAGAGACCGGAGCGCCCGCCGGCGCTAGCCCGTCTTCTGCTTCGTGCGGGAGCGCTTGGGAGACTGCGCCGGGGCCTTCTTGTCCGCCTTGGGCGTCGGCTTCGGCGTCTTCGCGGCGCTCTTGTCGGCCTTCGACGTCGTCTTCGTGGTGGGCTTCTTCCCACCCTTCTTCGGCTTCTCGGGCGTAGCCGGGCCCTGCACGAGCTCCACGATGGACATCGGCGCAGCATCGCCGACACGCACGCGCGACTTGATCACTCGCGTGTAGCCACCCGGGCGCGCGCGGAAGCGGTCGGCGAGATCCCCGAACAGCTTCGATGCAACGTCACGGGTTCGGATGACGCGCAGGGCACGGCGGCGTGCGTGCAGGCTTCCGTCCTTCCCGAGCGTGATCATGCGGTCCGCGATCCGGCGGATCTCCTTCGCCTTCGCATCGGTGGTCTCGATCCGCTCGTGGTCGAGCAGCGACGTCACCATGTTGCGGAAGAGCGCCTTCCGGTGCGCGCTCGTCCGTCCGAGCTTCCCGCCGTAGTTGCCGTGTCGCATGTGCTCTAGGCCTCGCGCTGACGAGATTCGAGCTCTTTCCGCGACGGGAAGCTCTCGAGACGCATGCCCAGGGAGAGCCCCATCGACTGGAGCACTTCCTTGATCTCGTTCAGCGACTTCCGCCCGAAGTTCTTCGTCTTCAGCATCTCGGCTTCGCTGCGCTGCACGAGCTCGCCGATGTAGCGGATGTTCGCGTTCTGGAGACAGTTCGCCGAGCGCACGGACAGCTCGAGCTCGTCCACCGACTTGTAGAGGTTGGGGTTCGAGGGCGTCCCCTCCTCCTGCGCCGGGAGCGACGACTCGGTCGGCTCCTCGAAGTTGATGAAGATCGAGAGCTGGTCCTTCATGATCTTCGCGGCATAGGCGACGGCGTCGACGGGATTGATGGCGCCGTCCGTCCAAACCTCGAGGTTCAGCCGGTCGAAGTCGGTCTCGCGACCGACGCGTGCGGGTGTCACCGTGTAGTTCACGCGGCGGATCGGCGAGAAGATCGAGTCGATCGGGATCGTCCCGATCGGCGTCTCTTCGGTCTTGTTCCGCTCGGCGAGCACGTACCCCTTGCCCGTAGCCACGGTAACCTCGAGCTCGAGGTCGGCCTCGGGCGCGAGCGTCGCGATCCGGTGCTCGGGATTCAGGATCTCGATGGAAGAGTCTTCGGCCGCGAGCTCACCCGCGGTCAGTATGCCCTGCCCCTTCTTGTGCACGCGCAGGACCTTCGGGCCCTCCGCGTTGAGGCGGAGCCGCACCTCCTTCAAGTTCAGCACGATGTCCGAGACGTCTTCGAGGACGCCCGGCACCGTGGAGAACTCGTGGAGCACGCCGTTGATTCGCACGGTGGTGATCGCCGCTCCCTGGAGCGACGAGAGCAGCACGCGCCGTAGCGAGTTGCCAAGCGTCTGGCCGAAGCCTCGCTCGAGCGGCTCGCACCAGAAGCGGCCGTAGGTCGCTGAGGTCCCGCCCTCCTCGACCTCGAGCCGCCGCGGGTGGATGAGCGTCCGCCAATTCTTCGCCATGAGTTCTGCGCGCATAGCTGATTGCTGCATGCGATGTCCTTCCTAGCGCCGGTTAGCGCGAGTAGAGCTCGACGATGAGCTGCTCCTGGATCGGGAGCGTGATCTCGTCGCGCACCGGCAGTGCCTTGACCGTGCCTTCGAAGTTGTCCTTGTCGATCTCCAGCCACGAAGGAACGCTGCGCCGCTCCAAGGCTTCGAGCGCCCCGGTGACGCGAGCGATCTGTCGCGAGCTCTCGGCCAACGTGATCCTGGTGCCCGGCCGGACGAGGAGAGACGGCACCGTCGCCCGACGACCGTTCACGAGGAAATGGCCGTGGCGGACGAGCTGCCGCGCCTCGGCGCGCGACGTCGCGAACCCCAGCCGGAATACCACGTTGTCCAGCCGCCGCTCGAGGAGCTGGAGCAGGTTCTCGCCTGTTCGGCCCTTCATCCGGTTGGCCGCGTTCATGGTGTTCTCGAACTGCTTCTCGAGCAGGCCGTAGATGCGCTTCACCTTCTGCTTCTCGCGAAGCTGCACGCCGTAGTCCGAGAAGCGCGGGCGCTTCTCGCCGTGCTGCCCCGGCGGATACGCGCGTCGTTCGACGGCGCATTTCTCGCTGAAGCAGCGATCGCCCTTCAGGAAGAGCTTCGTGCCCTCGCGCCGACACAGCCGGCAAACGGGTCCGATGTAACGAGCCATCCTCTTCTCCTAGACCCGGCGCCGCTTCGGCGGGCGGCATCCGTTGTGCGGGATCGGGGTCACGTCGCGGATCATCGCGATCTTCAGCCCCGCGGCCTGGAGGGCGCGCAACGCCGACTCCCGCCCCGCGCCGGGACCCTTCACGTACACCCCGAGCGAGCGGACGCCGTGCTCCATGGCCTTCTTCGCGCAGTCTTCGGCCGCCACCTGCGCGGCGAACGGCGTGGACTTCCGCGAGCCCTTGAAGTTCTGCTGTCCCGCGCTCGACCACGCGAGGGTGTTGCCCCCGACGTCGGTGATCGTGATGACGGTGTTGTTGAACGTCGAATGGACGTGGGCGATCCCCGTCTGGACGTTCTTCTTGACCTTCTTCTTCGTGCCCTTCTTCTGCATCTTCCTACTTCTTGGTCGGCGCCTTCTTCTTGCCGGCCACGGTCTTGCGCGGGCCCTTCCGGGTCCGTGCGTTGGTGTGCGTGCGCTGCCCTCGGACCGGGAGACCCCGCCGGTGGCGCAGGCCCCGGTAGCAGCCGATGTCCATCAGCAGCTTGATGTTCTGGGCGACCTCGCGGCGGAGGTCACCTTCCACCTTGTGGTCGCGCTCGATCGTCTCGCGGAGCCGGATGACGTCGCCCTCCGAGAGCTGGTCCGTCTTGGTGTCACCCTCGACGCGCGCCTTCTGGCAGATCTTGCGCGCCGAGGTGCGCCCGATCCCGAAGATGTAGGTGAGGGCGATCTCCACCCGCTTGTTCCGCGGAAGGTCGATGCCTGAGATACGTGCCATTGCTCTTGGGCCTTTCCTATCGAACCAAGACCGAGATCAGCCTTGGCGCTGCTTGTGCTTGGGGTTCTCGCAGATCACTCGCACGACTCGCTTGCGCTTGATCACCCTGCACTTGTCACAGATCTTTCGCACCGACGACCGGACCTTCATGACATCTCTCCTAGTGCGAACCGGCGACGCGGGTCAGGATCTCCGGCCCGTTGTCGGTGATCAGCACCGTGTGCTCGAAGTGCGCGGACAGCGAGCCATCTGCCGTAACCGCGGTCCACTCGTCCTCGAGCATCCGAACCTCGGGCCCCCCAGCGTTCACCATCGGCTCGATCGCGAACACCATGCCAGGCAGCAGCCGCGGCCCGCGGCCCGGCTGGCCGAAATTCGGGATCTGCGGCGTCTCATGCAGCTTGCGCCCGATGCCGTGGCCCACGAACTGCCTGACTACCGAAAACCCCGCTCCCTCCGCCCGCGCCTGGACCGCGTGGCCGATGTCGGAGAGACGGTGACCGGGCGCCATCTGCGCGATGCCCGCATAGAGCGCGTCTCGCGTGGCGTCGACCAACTGCTGCGTCTTCGCGTCCACCGCGCCGATCGTCACCGTCACCGCCGAGTCTCCGTGCCACCCGTCGACCGCGACACCAAAGTCGAGGCCGAGGATGTCTCCTTCCTTGAGCTCGCGCGGCCCCGGGATGCCGTGCACGATCTCCTCGTTCACCGAGAGACAGACCACCGCGGGATACCGGGGCAGCCCGTGCGGTCCATAACCCAGGAACGAGGAGGTCACCCCTCGCTCCGAGATGGATCGTCGCGCGCGCTCGTCGATCTCGCGCGTCGTGACACCCGGCCGCGTCAGCTCTCGCAGCTCGACGAGGATCTCGCCAACGTGACGCGCAGCTTCGCGCATCACATCGAGCTCCCGCCGCGTCTTGATCGGGATCGCGCCCGAATCGCCCAGGGCACCCATCATCTCGATTGGGCCCTCATGCCGCCAGGGCCTCGTCGATGCGGCCGGCGACGTCGTCGACGGTACCACGCCCGTCCACCTCCACGAGCGTGCCGCGCCCTCGATAGTAGGTGATCAGGGGGGCGGTCTGCTCGCGGTACACCTGCATCCGCTTCCGGATCGCTGCCTCGCCATCGTCCGTCCTGCCCTCGATCTCCGACCGCCTCCGGAGGCGCCTCACCAGCTCGTCCTCGCCGACCTGGATCGCAAGGCAGCGCTCGAGCGCCTGGCAAAGCTCGGCCAGCAACGCGTCGAGCGCCTCTGCCTGGCCCACGGTCCGCGGGAAGCCGTCGAGGATGAAGCCCTTCGATGCGTCGGGCTGTGAGAGGCGCTCACGCACGAGCCCGATCACCACTGCATCGGGGACGAGCTCGCCGCGATCCATCACCGTTTTCGCCTGCCGGCCGAGCTCGGTGCCGGCGGCGACCGCTGCCCTGAGCATGTCGCCGGTCGAGAGCTGCGGGATGCCCAGATGTGCCACGAGGCGCGAGGACTGAGTGCCCTTGCCCGCGCCCGGCGGTCCGAGCAGAAGGAAGCGACGCGCGCTCATCGGCCGAGCCGCCCCCGCAGGCGCGTGCCCTTCACGAAACCCTCGTACTGCCGCGACACGAGGTGCGACTCGATCTGGCCGATCGTGTCGAGCGCGACGCCGACGACGATCAGCAGCGCCGTGCCACCGAAGTAGAACGGGACGCCGAACCGCACGGAGATGATCGTCGGCAGTACGCAGACCCCCGCGACGTAGAGCGCGCCCACCAGGGTGATGCGCGCGAGCACGCGATCGATGAACTCAGCCGTCTTCTTGCCCGGCCGGATCCCGGGGATGTAGCCGCCGAACTTCTTGATGTTCTCGGCCACGTCCATCGGATTGATCACGACCGCGGTGTAGAAGTACGCGAAGAAGATGATCAGGGCGACGTAGACGCTCTCGTAGACCCAACCGCCGTATTGGAGGTAGTCCTGGAAGAACTGGCTCACTGCCGGTGACTTGGCGAACTGACCGATCGTGAGCGGGAACATCAGGATCGACGACGCGAAGATCGGCGGGATCACGCCGGCCGTGTTCACGCGCAAGGGGAAGTAGCTCATCCCGCCCTGCGTCACGCGCCGGCCCACGACCCGCCGCGCATGCTGAATTGGGATGCGCCGCTGCCCCCGCTCGAAGAAGACCACGACTCCCGTCACGAGGACGATCATGGCGGCCAGGACGATCAGGCCGATGGGTGAGAACTGGTCCGTGCGGATGAGCTCGAAGAGCTGGCCGAGCGCCGACGGGATGCGAACGATGATTCCGGCGAAGATCACGAGCGAGATCCCGTTGCCGATGCCGCGCTCCGTGATCTGCTCGCCGAGCCACATGATGAACGCGGTCCCGGAGGTCAGCGTGATCACGGACATCAGCCGGAAGCCCCAGCCTGGCTCGAGCACGGCGCCCGCGCCGAACTGGCCGTTCTCCAGCGCGACCGAGATCAGGAAGCCCTGGACCACCGAGAGCACGATCGTTCCGTAGCGGGTCCACTGCGCGATCTTCTTGCGGCCCGACTCGCCTTCCTTCTGGACGGCCTCGAGCTGCGGGATCACCACGGCGAGCAGCTGGAAGATGATCGACGCGCTGATGTAGGGCATGATGCCGAGCGCAAAGATCGAGAGCTGCTCGAGCGCGCCGCCCGAGAACAGGTTGAACAGGCCGAACACCGAGCCGGACATCGACTGGAAGAACTCGCGGATCACGTCGGGGTTGATGCCCGGCGTGGCGATGTGCGAGCCCACCCGATAGACCGCGAGCATGCCGAGCGTGAAGAGGATCCTCTTCTGCAGCTCCGGGATGCGTCCGATGTTCTGGATACCGCCGGTCAACCCACGATCTCCACGCTTCCGCCCGCTGCCTCGACCTTCTTCTTGGCGCTCTCGCTCGCCGCATGGACGTGGACGCGAACGCCGCGCGGCGCGTCGCCCTCGCCGAGCAGCTTGATGCGGCCGGTGTTGCGCCGGATCAGACCCCGCGCGACGAGGGCGGCCGCGTCGATCACGGCGCCTTCGCCGAAGACCGCCAACGAGCCCGTATTCACGATCTCGACGTCCTTGCGGTGAAGGCTCTTGAAGCCGCGCTTCGGCAGGCGCCGCGTGAGCGGCATCTGGCCGCCCTCGAACCAGAGCGGCGTCTCCCGACCGGACGAGCGCTTGCCCTGGCCCTTGATGCCGCGGCCCGACGTCTTCCGGTGTCCCGAGCCCGGCCCGCGGCCCACCCGCTTCGTGCGGTGGCGCGCGCCGGGGTTCGGCTGCAGCCGATCGAGCATGCTCTAGCCCTCCACCCGGAGAAGGTGCCGGACCCGGGCGATCATGCCCTGCACCGCGGGGGTGTCTTCGACCTCTACGATCTGTCGGATCCGGCGCAGACCGAGCCCTTTCAGCGTGGCGCGCTGGGTGCGGTCGTAGCCGATCGCGCTCCGCACGAGCTGAACTCGCACCTTCGGGCCCTGCTTGGCGGACTTCGTGGGAGTCGCCGGCTTTGCCACGGTCTTCGCCTTGGCCGCCGTCATGCCGGGGCCCGCCCGAGCTCGCGCAATCGCTCCGACGGCTCGCACAGCATCTTGAGCCCTGCGAGCGTGGCGCGCACCACGTTGTGGGGGTTGTTCGTGCCGAGGGTCTTCGTGAGCACGTCGCGCACGCCGGCCGACTCGACCACGGCGCGGACGCCGCCGCCGGCGATCACGCCGGTGCCGGGCGAGGCGGGACGGAGCAGCACGCGCCCGGCCCCGAACTTTCCGAGGACCTCGTGCGGCAGGGTTCCGTCGACGAGCGGCACACGCATCAGGTTCTTCCGCGCGCGATCCACACCCTTGCGGATCGCTTCGGGCACCTCCCCGGCCTTGCCGAGACCGACGCCGACCACGCCCGCTCCGTCGCCCACGACCACGAGGGCGCTGAAGCTGAAGCGGCGGCCGCCCTTCACGACTTTCGCCACGCGGTTGATGTGGACGACCCGATCGTTGAGCTCGTAGTCGTTGGGATTGAGACGTTCCGTCGGCATGCCCCTCGCTTCCTCAGAACTGGAGGCCGGCTTCGCGCGCAGCCTCGGCCAGGGCCTTTACGCGCCCGTGATACAGGAACCCATTGCGGTTGAAGACGACCTTCTCGATCTGCTTCTCGCGCGCCTTCGCCGCCACCGCCTCGCCGACGCGCTTCGCTGCGTCGAGCTTGCTGGCCTTGTCGCCGCCGAGGACGCCCTCGGTCAACGTCGACACCGTAGCGACAGTCCGGCCCGTCACCGGGTCGTCGAGCTGCGCGTAGATGTGCTTCGTGGTGCGGAAGATCGTGAGGCGCACGCGGTCCGTGTCGCCGAGCGTGCGGAGCACGCGCGCGCGGCGCGCCAGCCAGTTCGTCTTCTTTGCATTGCGGGACTTCGGTTTCATCTCGTGTCGTCCTACGCGGCCCCGGCCTTGCCGACCTTGCGTCGCACGCGCTCGGTCGAGTACCGGATGCCCTTGCCCTTGTACGGCTCCGGCGGACGGATCGAGCGGACGTCCGCTGCGAACTGACCGACGATCTGCCGATCGATCCCCTCGATCGTGATCCGCACGTTCTTCTCGACAGCCACCCTGAGACCCTGCGGGATCTCGAGGAGCACGGGATGGGACAGGCCGACCGCGAGCCGGAGCTTCTTGCCGTCCACCTCGGCGCGATAGCCGACGCCTTCGATGTCCAGGATCTTCGTGAAGCCTTCCGTCACGCCTCGCACCATGTTCGCCACGAGCGCACGCGACAGGCCGTGGAGCGCGCGCGTCGGCTTTCGGTCGTCGCCGCGCGCGAACCGCACCTGTCCGCCTTCGATCTCGACGGTGATGCCCTGCGGCACGCCCTGCGCAAGCGCGCCCTTCGGGCCCTTCACGCGGATCTCGTCGCCCGCGCGCTCGATCTGGACGCCGCTCGGGATCGCGATCGCCTTGCGACCGATACGCGACACGACTACCAGACCTCACAGAGGAGCTCGCCGCCGACCGACTGCTCTTGCGCGGCACGCCCCGAGACGACGCCCTTGGACGTCGAGAGCACGGCGACGCCGAGCCCGTTGCGGACGCGCGGGATCTCCTTCGCGCCAACGTACACGCGGCGCCCTGGCCGCGAGACACGGCGGATACCGTCGATCAGCGCCAGACCCTCGCGGCCGTAGCGTACTTCCATCACCAGCAACGCCTTGCCTTCGTGCGCTTCGACGCGCACGTCGCCCAGGAACCCTTCCTGCTGAAGCACTTTCGCGACGGCGAGGCGCAGCTTCGACGAGGCGCAGCGCACCTCGCGGTGCCGCGCCTGCCCGGCGTTGCGGATCCGGGCCAGCATGTCCCCGACGGGATCGGTGAGCATCGCCCCTCCCTACCAGCTCGACTTCGTGACGCCGGGGATCTTCCCCTCGAGCGCGTACTTCCGAAAACAGATCCGGCACAGTGCGAAGAGCCGGTAGTAGCTGCGCGAACGACCGCAGACCTTGCAGCGGTGATATCCGCGCACGGGAAACTTGGGCTTCCGGTTCGCCCGGACGACCTGCGACTTCTTCGCCAACTGCCTCTCCTACGCCCGGAACGGCATGCCGAGGTGCGCGAGCAGCGCCTTCCCCTCCGCATCCGTCCCCGCCGTCGTACACACGGTTACGTTCATTCCAGTGACGCGATCGACCTTGTCGTAGTCGATCTCCGGAAAGATGATCTGCTCGCGCAGGCCGAGCGTGTAGTTGCCACGACCGTCGAAGGCCTTCGGTGACACGCCCTTGAAGTCGCGCACGCGCGGGAGCGCGACGTTCACCAGACGATCGAGGAACTCCCACATCCGATCGCCGCGCAGGGTCACCATGCAGCCGATCGCCTGGCCTTCACGAAGCTTGAAGTTCGCGATCGACTTCCGCGCCTTCCGCACGAGCGGCTTCTGACCGGTGATCGAGGCGAGCTCTTCCGTGGCCTTCTCGAGCAGCTTCGCGTTCTGCGTCGCCTCCCCGAGGCCGATGTTGACGACCACCTTCTGGATCTTGGGAACCTGGTGGACGTTCTTGTACCCGAACTCCTGCGAGAGCTTCGGGGCGATTTCCTTGCGGTACTTCTCCTGCATCCGGGGAGCCATCTACAGCACCTCCGGCGCGAGCGAGATGATCTTCATGAATCGGCGGGCGCGCAGCTCCCGGGCCACCGGCCCGAAGATGCGTGTGCCGATCGGCTCGCGCTGGTTGTCGATCAGCACGGCGGCGTTGTCGTCGAAGCGGATGTACGAGCCGTCGGGGCGTCCGACCTCCTTCCGCGTTCGCACCACCACCGCCTTCTTCACTTCGCCCTTCTTGACGCGCCCATTCGGAATGGCGTCCTTCACCGTCACCACGATGACATCGCCGATCGACGCATACCTGCGCCGCGAGCCGCCGAGCACCCGGATGCACGCGACCCTGCGGGCGCCGGAGTTGTCGGCGACGTCGAGCTCCGATTCCGGCTGGATCATTCCGCGATCTCCACGCGCGCCGGGCCGCCCGTCGCCACCTTCGACTGCACCCGCCAGCGCTTGTTTCGCGACAGCGGCCGGTGCTCGACGATCTTCACCTTGTCACCGATGTGGCAGCTGTTCGCCTCGTCGTGCGCCATGAACTTCGTGAAGCGCCGGACGTACTTCTTGTAGGTCGGATCCTGGTAGAGCCGCTCCACCCGCACGACCACCGTCTTGTCCATCTTGTCGCTGATCACCGTGCCGACCAGCGTCCGGCTCACCGCCCGCTTGCTCACTGCGTACCCCGCTGCTTGTGCGTGAGCACCGTCTCCACGCGGGCTACGTCCCGGCGCAGGCGGCGCATCTTCGCCGTATCCTCGAGCTGACCCGTCGAGTGCTTCACTCGAGCGGTGAACAGCTCGCCTCTCAGCTCGCTGGACTTCGCCACGAGCTCGTCCGCCGATAGCTCTCGCAGTTCGTTCGGTTTCACGCGTGTCCCTCGCGCACCACGAGCCGGGTGGCCACGGGCAGCTTGTGAGCCGCCAGGCGCAGCGCCTCCTGGGCGATCTTGAGCGTCACCCCTTCCATCTCGTAGAGCATGCGCCCGGCCTTCACGGGCGCGACCCACTCTTCCGGGTTGCCCTTGCCCTTGCCCATTCGGGTCTCGGCGGGCTTCTTCGTAACGGGCTTGTCCGGGAACACGCGGATCCAGACCTTGCCACCGCGCTTCACGTGGCGGGTCATCGCGATCCGGGCCGCCTCGATCTGACGTGCCGTGAGAAACGCGTTGCCGATCGCCTGGAGGCCGAAGTCGCCGAACGCGAGCGTGTTGCCACGCATCGCCTTGCCGCGATTCCGACCCTTCTGCTGCTTGCGGTACTTGACCTTCTTCGGCGCGAGCATGCGTTACCTCTGCGGCTCCTCGTGCACGCGCTGGGACAATGCGCCCTTGCGCATCTCCTTGTCCGCGATGTCGCCCTTGAACACCCAGCACTTCACGCCGATGACGCCATACGTGGTCTTTGCTTCGGCGAATCCATAGTCGATGTCGGCGCGCAGCGTGTGGAGCGGCACCCGTCCTTCCCGGTACCACTCGCGGCGACCCATTTCTGCGCCGCCGAGCCGGCCCCCGCACGCGATCCGGACGCCGCCGGCGCCGAACTTCATCGTGGAGGTCACCGCCTTCTTCATGGCGCGCCGGAACGCGACCCGGCGCTCGAGCTGGAGCGCCACGTTCTCCGCGACGAGCTGCGCGTCGAGCTCGGCCTTCCGGATCTCCTTGATGTTGATGAAGATCTCCTTGGGGGAGAACTTCGCAAGCTCCTTGCGGAGGATCTCGACTTCCGCGCCGCGCTTGCCGATCAGGATGCCCGGCCGAGCGGTGTGGATGTTCACCACGAGCTTGTCGCCCGTGCGGTCGATCACGACCTTCGAGATGCCGGCGTGATAGAGCTTCTTCTTGATGTAGTTCCGGATCTTGAGATCTTCGTGGAGCTGCTCCGTGTACTTGCGCTCCGCGAACCAATTCGACTTCCACCCGTAGAGGGTGCCGAGCCGGAATCCGTAGGGATGGACCTTCTGTCCCACTTCGACCTCTCTCCTACTTCTCGTCGAGCACGATTTCGATGTGCGAGGAACGACGCTGGATCCACGCTGCGCGACCCTGGGCGCGCGGCATGATCCGCCACGAGCTCGGGCCTTCGCCCACCGTCACTTTGCTCACCACCAGGTTGTCGATGTCGATGCCCGCCTTGTCGCGAGTGTTCTTCTCTTCCGCGTTCGCCACGGCCGAGCGGACGAGCTTCGCGATCGGACGCGCCACGCGCTTGGTCGAGAGCGAGAGCAGCGTGAGCGCTTCCTCGACCTGCTTGCCCCGGATCTGATCCGCGACGAGCCGCGCCTTCTGCGCGCTCACCCGATACCCCTTCAAGTAAGCTCGAACCCCCATCTCAGGCCTTCTTCACCTTCCGGTCGGACGCGTGACCGGTGAACTTCCGGGTCGGCGCGAACTCGCCGAGGCGATGGCCGACCATGTTTTCCGTGACGAACACGGGCATGAAGAGCTTCCCGTTGTGCACCTGGAAAGTCATTCCGATGAAGTCGGGTGTCACCATCGAGCGTCGGGACCAGGTGCGGATCACCTGCTTCGTGCCCGAGCGCACGACCTTGTCGACCTTGCGCTGAAGGCTTCCCTCGACGTACGGCCCCTTCTTGAGCGAGCGTGCCATTACTTCTTACCCCGTCGCTTCACGATGAACTTGTCCGTGCGCGCGTTCTTGCGCGTCTTGTGTCCCTTCGTGGGGACGCCCCAGGGAGTGCACGGATGCCGTCCGCCGGACGTCTTGCCCTCGCCGCCGCCCATCGGGTGGTCGACGGGGTTCATGGTCACGCCGCGGTTGTGCGGACGCTGCCCGAGCCACCGCGAGCGACCGGCCTTGCCGATCGCCTGGTTCTCGTGGTCGAGGTTCCCGACCTGGCCCACGGTGGCCTTGCAGGTGACGCGGACGAGGCGCTGCTCGCCCGACGGGAGGCGCAGCGTCGCCATGCCACCCTCGCGGGCCATGACCTGGGCGCTGCCGCCGGCGGAACGCACGAGCTGCGCGCCCCCTCCAGGCTTGAGCTCGACCGCATGGACGACCGTGCCGAGCGGGATGTTCTGCAGCGGGAGCGAGTTGCCGGGTCGGATGTCCGCCGCCGGGCCCGACATCACCGAATCACCGGCCGCGAGGCCGGCCGGCGCGAGGATGTATCGCTTCTCGCCGTCCGCATAGTGCAACAGGGCGATGTGCGACGAGCGATTCGGGTCGTACTCGATCGCGGCGACCTTGGCGGTGATGCCGTCCTTGTTCCGGCGGAAGTCGATGCGCCGGTACAAACGCTTGTGTCCACCGCCCTGGAAGCGCGTCGTCGTGTGCCCGTGGGTGTTCCGGCCACCGGCCTGCGCTGTGCGCCCTTCCACGAGGGTGCGCTCCGGGCGCTTGCGAGCGAGCTCGGAGTAGTCCACGACGCTCATCTGGCGGCGACCCGCGGACGTCGGCTTGTAGATCCGGATCGGCATGGCAGCGCCCCTACACTCCCTCGAAGAACTCGATCGTCTGGCCCTCGGCCAGTTTCACGATCGCCTTCTTCCATTCCGGCTTGTGGCCCATGTGCTTCCCGACGCGACGTGTCTTGCGCGGCTGCCGCATCGTATGGACGTCGAGCACCTGCACCGAGAACAGCGTCTCCACCGCGCGCCGGATCTCGTGCTTGTTCGCGTGCGGGTCCACCGCGAAGGTCACGAGATTCTGCGCTTCCCGGCCGATCGTGCTCTTCTCCGTGACGAGCGGCTTGCGGATGACGTCGTGCAGGTTCACGCCTTCGCCCCCTTCGTGCCCTTCTCGTCGGCGGGATCGCCGAGGCGCTTTTCGACCGCTTCGACCGCCGCCCGCGTCAGGAGCAGATGCTTGTGGCGCAGCACGTCGTGCACGTTCAGACCTTCCGCGCGGATCACCGAGATGCCAGGCAGGTTCCTCGACGAGCGCTCGACCATCGCGTTCGGCTCCGCGAGCACGATCAGCACCTTCACCTCGCCGAGCCCGAGGCCGCGCAGGATCTCTACCATGCGCTTCGTCTTGATCGCGTCCAGCTCCAGGGCGTCCACGACGTGCAGCGCACCCTCGCCCGCCCGCAGCGACAGCGCGCAGCGCAGGGCGCCGCGCCGAACCTTCTTCGGCAGGTCGTGAGCGTGGGAGCGCGGCACCGGACCGAACACGACGCCGCCGCCTGCCCATTGCGGCGAACGCGACGAGCCCTGGCGCGCGCGACCGGTGCCCTTCTGCTTCCACGGCTTCGCACCGCCGCCGGAGACCATGTGGCGATTCTTGGTCGAGTGCGTTCCAGCGCGACGCTTCGCGAGCTGGCGCCGGACCTCCGCGTGGAAGAGGTGCGGCTTCACCTCAGCGCCGAACACCACCGGATCGAGCGCAAGCGTGCCCGCCTTCGCATTCGCGACGGTCACGATTTCGACCGAGGGCTGCGTCACAGCTTGATCTCCACGTCCACGCCCGCGGCCAGCTCCAGCTTCATCAGGGCGTCCACGGTCTGCGGCGTCGGGTCGAGGATGTCGATCAGCCGCTTGTGCGTGCGCATCTCGAACTGCTCCCGCGACTTCTTGTCGATCGTGGGACCGCGTAGGACCGTGTACTTGTTGATCGTCGTCGGCAGCGGGATCGGACCCGCGACGCGTGCCCCCGTCCGAACTGCGGTGTCGACGATCTCACTAGCGCTCTGGTCGAGCAGCTTGAAGTCGTACGCCTTCATTCGGATGCGGATCTTCTGCGAGCTCAAATCTGCCACGGCCGATTCCTTCCGCCCATCGCGGGCGATGCGCGACCCGACTACTCGATGATTTCAGCGACGACGCCGGAGCCGACGGTGCGGCCGCCTTCGCGAATGGCGAAGCGCAGCTCCTTGTCCATCGCGATCGGCATGATCAGCTCCACCACCATCTCCACGTTGTCCCCGG
>Ga0315273_10004556_pt1 | contig 16979 bp, 12 predicted proteins | sample YL17G02_0_MG_FD_205753 | JGI IMG/M metagenome (GOLD analysis project Ga0315273, IMG submission 205753) | Sediment microbial communities from Yellowstone Lake, YNP, Wyoming, USA - YL17G02_0 | ecosystem: Environmental > Aquatic > Freshwater > Lake > Sediment | place: USA: Wyoming | collected... | reverse complement strand
AAATGGGGCATAATTTCGGGATATTCACCGGCGATGCTCTACACAACCCAGATCCTTGATGCAGCGGTCCAGACAGTTAACTCCCTTCATGAGAAAAAGCCGTTTGATTTCGGTGTCTTTCTGGGCGATGAGATCAACAGCGGTCAGTACAATGAACTGCGATGGTATCTCGATGTCGTTGACGGCAAAACGATAAAGCCCGATTCCGGTAAATTGGATGATCCGGTCCCCGGACCCCTGAATGATTACCAGGACTCGTACAAAGCGGCAGGGCTGGATTCAACGATCAAATGGTACCAGGTTCTCGGCAACCACGATCATCTCTGGATGGGTTTGTTCCCTCCGGACGATTATATCAGTCGAACCCTGACCGGTTCTGCCACACTCAATATCGGAAATGTCCTTACTGACCCGCTCCGGCTGAAAAGCCGTGGATTTTACATGGGGACAATCGACGGCCGGACACCGTATGGCGATATTATCGGTGCAGGACCTGTCGGGGACTTCCCGGATGGTCCTCCCGCTGTGCCTTCCGATCCAGATCGTCGTTTTGTTTCCCGAACGGAGTGGATTGGTGAATTTTTTAACACTTCTTCAAATCCGGTGGGACATGGATTCAATAAATCCGACATAACAACGGGGTTTGCCTGCTATGCGTTCGAACCGGAATCGGATGTACCAATCAAAGTGATTGTGCTCGATGACACCCAAGGGGACGGCAAATCTCCTGATAGTAGCAGCAATGGACGCGGTTCCCTTGATCAGGAACGGTATGACTGGCTGGTACAGGAACTCGAGGCGGGTCAGGCTGAAGGCAAGCTCATGATCATCGCAGCCCATATACCGATAGGCTTCGAACAGGAGAGTTCCGGTCTCGGTTCTTTAATGACCTGGGACAAATATGCTGCAGTATCAGAAGCAGATCTGATTGCCCGGCTTCATACCTATCCGAATCTCCTCGTGTGGATCTCGGGGCATCGTCACCAGAATACCGTTACTGCTCTTAAATTTCCGGATCCCGCCCGTCCCGAACTCGGTTTCTGGGAGGTTGAAACCGCATCATTACGGGAGTTCCCCCAGCAGTTCCGCACGTTTGAGATCGTCCGCAACAGCGACAATACGGTCTCAATCTTTGCAACCAACATTGATCCTTCAGTCCGTGACGGGTCGCCTGCTGCACAATCACGGTCGTATGCAATCGCGGCCCACCAGATATTCAACTATACGGCAGATCCCATGTCGCGGGGTTCCTACAATGCAGAGCTGGTCAAACAACTGACGCCGGAAATGCAGGCGAAGATCCAGAACTATGGAGCACCGGTAGGAAAGTAATATTTTTTCATTTTCCCATGATATCCCGATGAAAAAAACCCGGGTCCGGGGGAAAGGCCGGTCCCGGCATGGCGGTGCAGCCATTAGCCCCGGGAGGTGGGAGCGGGAGTTGAATCAGGCAATTGTATGATGGGGAACAGTTCACGCGAATGCTGCGGGAGATATCAGAGCTCGAAATTTCCGGGCATGTCCTACCCGGGCCGGTATGAGGGGACTGGGCTGGGCTTAGAAATAGTACCGGATAGGGCTCAAATCAGAAGATCGCCTGGCGGGGGCAACCATGCTCTATCATGCAGGGTGTGGGCGGGAAATTTCTTGGAAGACTCCCCACGGACCGGTGTGATGGGAGCAGGGCTGCGTGCAATTCCCGGAACAGCCATACGACGCGCCGGATGATTTCTCTTTTCACGTCCCTTTCGTGACATTGATCCCGATGTGGTTGTATAATGCTTCCACCCCGGGCTCTCTCCCAAGGAAATTCTCCAGAAGGATATTACCGTCCTCCATGTTTCCTTTCTCAAGGATTGCCTGCCGGAACTTCATGCCCGAAGTGCGGTTCGTCATCCCATCCGTTTTGAATTCCTCAACAATCGCCAGTGCATACACCTTCGACCAGAGATAACCGTAATACCCGGCATCATACCCGTCCATGAGATGATCGAACTGGGCAGGCTGGTGTGTGCCGGCAAGGGGTGGCATGCCCCGGACCTCCTTGAATGTCTCGTAGTAAATCTCGGTTGCATTGACCGGGCCCTCAGCGGTATGGAAGCGCATGTCCTCAAGCGATCGGGACAGCAGGTTGCTGTACATGATCCCGGCCCCGGCATTGCGTGATGCTATAACCTTGTCGCGAAGGTCGGCGGGGATCTTTTGTGATGTGTTCGTGTAATGACCGGAGAGCGATTCCAGTACCTGCGGGTTCCAGGCCCATTCTTCAAGGGTCTGCGATGGCGTTTCTACAAAATCCCACTCCACACGTGTCCCTGACAGGGTACCATAGGGCGCCCGGGTGAGCAGATCGTGCATGGCATGGCCGGTCTCGTGGAAGAGGGTTTGCACCTCATACATATTCAGCAGGGCAGGCTTGCCACCTTCCGGTTCCCGGGCGTTCCCGACAATGACAACAACCGGGACAGAATATGTCCCGTTCAGTCTCCTCCCGCTTTTTTGCGAACTCTCCCAGTACCCCTGCCCCTTCCCTTGCCGTGGGAACAGGTCGAAATAGAGGTACCCGACCGTCGTATTGTCATCAAGGTTTCCCACGCGCCAGACCCGGACTTCAGGTGACCAGACGGGCGCATCTTTCACTTCATCGAACCGGATACCAAAGAGCGATCCGTAGATGGAAAATACTCCCCGCAATACGCTGTCGAGAGGGAAGTATTCCCTGAGTTCGTCTTCTTTATAGGCATACAACCTCTCGGTCTGTTTGTCCTGCAGGTAGGCGATGTCCCAGGGATCTACGGTTGTTGCGCCGGGGTTTAGACTCTTCTTGATCTCAAGGAGGCCGTCCAACTCCACCCGGCTCTTCTCCTTTAACGGCATTTTCATGGCATCAAGAAATGTCATCACGTTGCTCGTGTTCTTTGCCATCCTCCCGTCCAGCTTGTAATCAGCCCAGGTACGGTACCCGAGTTCCTGCGCAATCCGGTACCGGAGAACGATGGCGTCCTCTAAGAGAGCGGTATTCGGAGCAGCCTGGAGGTTTAAGGAGGTTGCGTACACCTTCTTGCGTATCTCGCTCCGGTCGGCTTTTGTTAAGACCGCTGATACGTCCGGGGCCTTCATCGTGACAAGGTAGTTACCCTGCGGTGTCCGGGAAAAAGAAGCCAGTTTCTCAGCGGAGAGACCGGCCAGTTCATCTGCGGGGAACTCAAGCGTTGTGTTGTCATTGTTCAGGTTGGCCATGTACCGCACTTCAAGCCCGGTCAGGTTAGCTTTCATGGCCTTGACGCGGGCCAGCCGCTCGTCAGTAAGCTTCAGCCCGTTGTGTTCAAAGTCCTTCATTGTTATGGCATACAAACGCGACTCTTCGCTGTTGCGGGGGGCCTGCACCTTCATGGCATCATAAAGGTCGCGCCGGGAACTGGTTGCCGAATCAAATATACCGGATGATTCCCTGCACGCCATACCCTCTGCAGCAATGACTGCACCGGGGTGCACATTTCCCATCAGGACAAGTGGCATTACGGCATCTGAATAATCAGTTCTCACCCGGTCATACGCAAGGAGCGTGTTGTCCATGGTGCGTTGTCCCGTCGGGATGGCGGCGATGGCATTGAGCGAGGTGTTGGTATCGAGTTCTGCCGCAGCGCAGAGCCTTATGATCTCACCGGGGGAGTACTGCACTTTTATCAGGCCGGTGCTGCTGGCAGGGATGGGCGGGGGTAAGCCGGCTGTTGTATCACTGGGGGCATTCTGCAGGCATCCCGCTGCCATCACGAGGAGAATGAGGAAAGCAAGAATACATACGGCAGAGCTGACAGGAAGGGAAAGGGACCGGGTGTTCATGGGTGATCAATAGTAATCCTGTGGCATTCCGGTTGATAAATGGGCGGGAGGTCTTACTGCCATAGAGGCTTTCAGGCAACAGCCTCATAGGGTGGATCAATTTCGGATTGGCGCTCTGGATCAATTTTGAGTTGACAAAAACAAATATTGGTGGGTAGAATAAAAACCGATGAATGATGCCAGGCTTCCCGGCATATCGTTACCTGAGAAGAAGCGTGTATGGAGAGTGAGAAAATAAGCCCGATCCAGCCCCCGTTTACCAAAACATGAGATATATTTCCGGCACGGTTGCAAAAAACAGCGAATTCCGGCACACATTTTTGAAATAATGATTTTACGACAGATTTACGCCAAACTGAGCGTTTTGCGTGGCGCTATAAAACGCTAATAGATGCTACTGGGAGGCAAAACGCAAGGGGGCTGGGGGGGTAGCACGGTCGAGGGGAAAGGAAGGGCTGTTTTGGGGGTAAAACCGGGGAAATCTTTCGTCGGATACAGACGTGAAATTTTGAAAGGGGCAGGGACGGGAGTGGTACCCCCAATACCCCCCGCTCGCACCTCCGCCGGCCCGCCACCAACTCATGCCCGATTGCAGCCGCACGCCGGATAGGAGCGGAAGGGGGCGGACGATCTTAAACTGTTCGGGGGATGGATGAGCTTTATCAAGCGACTCACTTTCACTCTGCGCATGAGAAAATTTGTTAATTACACATTGGTCAATGAGAGATAACAATAATTCTCATAAAAAATGGGAATTATTGCAGGAGAAGAACAATGGCAAAGAACACAGGAAAAGATTTTCGAAGGGGTGCAGTAGATGATCGAAGTCAGGTCCTTAACCCACAGACCGATCAGTTTGTGAAACGCGATACGAACACCGGGCAATTCATAGACGTAAAACAAGATGAAAAGCCATTCAAAGGTGTGACAAAAGAAAAATAATCGCTTCCTTTTTTAAGAACCCGAAATGTTCAAAATCAGAAAAAGGGAATTATCAACTGTGCAAATTCAAGAACAGAATTATTATATCCGGAGACAAATGAAAAAATATGACGATCCAACTAAGTGATGATATGATTGGATCGTTGCTCGCAGAGCGGAAAGAATTGCCGGATGATTCCCTGCTTCATCCGAAGTTAAAGTCCAAACATGGACACAAAGAATTCGAAAGAGAAATTACCGGGGAGAATGGATCATTATTCCGTCTTGTGTTCCGGCAGAGCGAATCAAACCAGCTGGATTTTTCGATAATTCTCCTGTACATCGCTAAAGGATCAAACCAGCAGTTCCGGCTGCGCAGGCATAATGGAAAAAGTCATGAACATACGAATCCGATAGAGAAAAATACCTTCTATGGATTCCATATCCATACCGCGTCCGAACGCTACCAGCAGTCAGGTTATCGGGAAGATACCTATGCTGAAGAGACAAACCGGTATGCAGATTATCACGGTGCAATCGAGTGTATGTTGCGGGACTGCGGGTTCATGGTCTCTACGCAAAACCGTAGTCTTTCACAATGGGGGATGAACTAAATGCCGGTCAAAGCAATCACGCAGAATTTTCGGCAGAAAGTGTGCGATCAGGTACGAGTGGAAGCCGAAGGTGTGGACCGGTACCGGGTGTTCACCCCGTTCCTCTTTGAAGATGGGGATCACCTTGTTGTCGTTCTGAAACAAGAGGATGAGCGATGGGTGCTCTCTGATGAAGGACATACTTTCATGCACCTTACCTACGATCTGGAGGATAAGGATCTGCGAAGCGGTGGACGGCAAAAGATCATCTCAAATGCTCTCTCGGCATTCTCTGTCGAGGACCGGAACGGAGAACTGATCCTCTCAATACACAACGACCAGTATGGCGATGCCCTTTACAGTTACGTTCAGGCCCTGCTCAAAATTTCAGATGTCTCCTATCTGTCCCGGGAGCGTGTCCGATCAACATTCATGGAAGATGTCCGGGAATTCATAAAAGAGCATATCCCAAAAGAGCGTGTCCATTCTGACTGGCATGATCCTGACCATGATCCTGACAGCAGGTACACTGCGGATTTCATGATCGAGAGTGAATCCGGGCCGATTCTTGTGTACGCGTTATTGAATGATGACCGGGTGAGTAATGCAACGATCAACCTGCTCATGTTTGAAAAATGGGGCTTGAAATTCCGGTCTATCGGTATCTTTGAGGACCAGGAAGAGATCAACCGGAAGGCACTTTCGAAGTTTACCGATATCTGTGAGAAGCAGTTCTCCAACCTGCATGGCAATAAGGACCGGTTCTTAAAATACGTACAGGAATCCGGTGGAATGGTGACAGGGTAGAATTCCCGATACCCCTGCAATCATAAAAGCCCACTGAGGCATCCATGGACGTTTTACTGTCAATTAAGCCAAAATATGTAAAGTCCATCATCAATGGCGATAAGCGGTACGAGTTCCGGAAGACGATTTTCAAAAACCGCGAAATCAACCGGATTTACATCTATTCTTCATCGCCCGTGAAAAAAATCGTGGGGACGTTTGAGATTGGGGGAATTCTGGAAGATCACCCGGTTGATCTCTGGGATACGGTGAAAGAATTTGCCGGTATCAATGACCGGGATTTCTTTGCATACTTTGAGGGAAAGTCACGGGCATTTGCCATCGAGATCCAAAACCTGCAGGAATTTAACGATCCGATCAATCCGTATGAAACGATGCCGGGGTTTGTGCCGCCGCAATCGTATTGTTATATGGATGGGGAAAAATGTTCAGCTGCTCCCCGATGATGTATCAACCGCAACCAAAACAATGCTTCACCATCGGCTACGGGAATTACCCGATCGAACAGTTCATCACTGTTCTACAGAAAATCAGCATCGATGTGATCATCGATGTCCGGAGTTCCCCGTACAGCCGGTTCAATCCGCATTTCAACCGGGAAAAACTTGAAAATTCCCTGAGAGAGGACAACGTCGATTATTGGTATATGGGCAACAAGATTGGAGGCAGGTATTCACATCCCAACCTGCTCTTCCCTGACGGCACGGTCAACTACCGGAAAGTTCAGGATACGGAAAAATTCCAGGAAGGTATCAACGATTTACTATCGATAATTTCCAGCGGAAAGAAGATTGCACTGATGTGTGCCGAGAAGGAACCGGAGCGATGCCACCGGTTTGCTTTGATCTCGCCGGTTCTCCAGTCAAAAGCCATTTCGGTAATTCATATATGTCATGATATGAAATTGAAGACAAACGAGGATCTGGAACGGAACCTAGTCGATTCTTTTTTCGATACCTCTCAGGTCAGCCTCTCCTGTGAGCCGGTGGATTTTGTCGGGTTGATGTACGAGAGGGTCGGGAGGGGGTTTTGAGAGATTTTTTATGCACTAAATCAAGATCTATCAAAGAAGGCTCTAAATGGTGTCCCGGATTATTTCCTCAACACGATCTTTAACATGAGCCCGGTACTCTTTGGGACAAAACACATAGAATATCAATCTTGGATCCTTCGTAGGCAATAATGTGGAAAACTCCTCGATCTCATGCAGACTTCCGTCATTTTCCTCGATAAGAAACGGAGTCTTATCTGAAAGGATGCTCTCGTTCGAGGATTTGTAAAGCGAATTCTCGATGTTATGGATATCTGCCATAATGAAATCTGACTCACAACGGCAGTCTTCTGCAAGAACTTCTTCCAATACTTTATACTGCTCTTTTTTCATCTGTGCAATCTTCATCCGGAGGATTGGATCAGGTATATGAGTGACTTCGATCTCGTAGCCGCGTTTGAAGAGCTGCCGGTTCTCAAGGGCTGATACAAGTATGTGGGCATTGCTATCCGGATTTTTGAGGAGCGTGAGGAGCATTCTTGCATCATCAAGCGAGAGATAATTTTTAAGAAAATCCGGGGTTCTCGGGTCCAAAAATTCTTTTGAAATCACGTTGTCTCGAATTGCGATCTCCATTGCCCTCTGGAACATCTTGTCAGCAGCAGCCCGTGTATGATGATGATAGACCTGAGCGTGCATCAGGAACCGTGCCAGCCGGAAATTTTCGAGCGCATCCACCCCTTTTTTGTAGAGTGTAAGATAGGATCTTGTTCCGTCGACTTTTTTGTGGATTGTGTGCAGAATTCGTTCGAGATCGAAATTCCCGTAAACAACACCGGTGTGATATGAATCTCGGCGCAGGTAATCGATCTTATCGGCATCAAGATTACCGGAGATCACCTGATTCTGAATTCTTTCACCGTTCTCGGTGAATAAATCTATTACATCGTTGTTTGCTGGTCCCAATGTATCCCAAATTGTACTCTCATTCAGGATAATTAACCGGGTTATCTCTTCGTGATTTATTAATTTCCCACAGATATCATGGAGTGCGGCTTCAAAGACATGAGAGAACGGCCCGTGACCAACGTCATGCAATAATCCTGCATACCGGACCGCCCTTACATCGTCATCGCTGAACTGAAGTTGTTCTGCCATCCTGCCGGCAATATGCATGACACCAAGGGAATGTTCGAACCGTGTGTGCATCGCACTCGGATAGACGAGGTGTGCATTTGCCAGTTGTTTGATGCGGCGAAGTCTCTGGAGTGGCGGAGTATCGAGAAGCTTGACTTCTGTTTCGGTAAGTCCGACAAAACCGTACAGTGGATCACGGATCCACTTTGAAAAAGAAAGCATCGGTTACCCCGTTACTAGGGATAGTTCCTTTAATAAATTTACACCGGTTTCGATTTGTGGGTCCTGAAGTTGCCAATTGAGAGATTTGGCAATCTTGCTGATCTCCTCATATGTCATCTGCCGGTGTTCTTGTTTTATGATGTAATGGACTTTCGCTGCCCACGATAGAACGTTGGGATCCAGCTTGGCTGTTTTCTTACAGATGTCAACGATTTTTTTAATCTCTTCGTAATCTTTGGGAGATCCTGCCTTCAGGAACTCTGTAACTTTATGACCTTCATCATTGAGCGTGTACGAATACCGTTTCCATTCAAAGGTCTCGTTTGCTTTCCTGCTGTTATCGGTGTCCATCGCCTCATCAACAAAGTGGCAGGAGGTTATTGTCTGGAGAGCCCCGGATACGTCTGCGCTGTACGGGCCATAGTAGTGGGGGCGGTAGGTTGCCTTGACTGCATTCCTGACCGTTCCGAAGTAGATGATCTTCTGGATTGCAGTCCGTCCGGCTATCCTGCCTCCCGCTGCATCGATCACCATCACTGCTGCTTCCGTGGGACTTAACGTCATATACCAATCAACCAACTATCTTTTTTTTTGAAAGATTACAATTATCAAAAGAAACTACACCGCTTATTAAAGTTGTATAGGCGCGGTGTGAAAGTGAAAAATAAATCATTACAATAGAGTCTATTCGTATGTTGATATAACAATCTTTTGATTGAATTCTCGGGGTGTACATTCGTTAACTGCGCTTTTTTCCTGAGGTGAATTTACATAGTCATGGTATGTGTATTATGCCCGGTAACCTGGGTATTCACAACTTCCCCGCAAACGCCTTCCCCAGCACCGCTTGCGTCAACCGCTCACATCGCCGGCCCACCGCAGCAACCTCCCGATCGAACGCATCCGCACGCTCAAACAGCAAACCGACACGACGAACGATCTCGTACTGCTCGGCAAGGGGAGGGAGGGGGAAATCTAAATTTGCAATTGTATCTGAGGAAATATTTGGAAACGTTGAGCCAGTTCCTAGACTATAAATAAAATCTTCCTGAGAGTGGATAAATAGCGTCAGATATTTTTGATCAGTTGTTGAACGGAGAGCTGCCACTCCTCGACCGATGCATGCATCAAAACCAGCGATATTTATTCTTCCAGTTGTCGAACCACGCACACATAATAGTAAATCGTTTTGTTTGCATAATTTCGTAGTGTGGGTCGTAAATTTTGATTTTATTGTTTCTGAGAAAGGTGTAGGACCAAATTCGACAGGACCATTGATTAATGGTATACCTTCCCCGTTCTGATTGTAAGAATCTCCCGGAGGACTTTGTCCCATGTTGATTTCAACAGTATCAAATAATTTTGTCCATCGCCATTTCTCAGGAAGTTGAGGTAATTCTCGGTCATCAAATTTTGATTTCTTATATTTTTGATGTAAATCAATTTTGAGAATGTCAACTGGTTCAACATCCGGATTCCCCCCTCTCCACCCCTCAGTCAACCTTCCGGAACACCCAGCCGCCAGCACCGCCTGCCGGAACTTCTTCATGATCAACGGCACCCGGCTCAACCGATCACGGGCGGCGTTAACGTGCGACAGAAGGGCTTCGACACGGGCGACGATACGCTGCTGTTCGGCAAGAGGTGGGAGAGGGATGACTCTCTGTTTGATGAAATCAGCAGGGACTCTTTTTTGTCCGACCGATCCGGTAAAATGGGATTCCGCTTCGTTCCTGAAGGATTCCTGTCGTATGTAATAGTAGAGATAGTCCGGAATGATTTCCCCTCGTGATCTCATTACATGGAATTCTGTTGAACCGAAGCCTATCCCATTTTTCATTCCGTGGACGATCGCGGCTTTCCCGTTTTCCATGCAGGGCGTAATCTTTGCCATAATCACGTCACCATCACGGAAAGATGTGAAACCGTTTCGCACTTCCAGATACGGTTTGATCTGTGGATTCGTGATCGCTCCCATGTCTGCATCGACCGCAGGCATCGGAACAAAAGTCACCGGTGCATCAGCAGGAAGAAAATCTTTTGACGGTTTCGGAGGATTTACTTCGCATGCATCAAGAATAGTAACGAATTTCCATCCTTCCGGGAGCTCGTTATCAGGAAAACAACTTGTCTCCGGAGAAATTGCGACCGGCTTTTTCATTTCTTCCCTTCAATCGCCGCCGAATCCCCATTCCCATTCTCCAGCAACACTACAATCTTCTGCAGCTCATCAACAGCCAGCCGCAGTTCCTCAATCGCCTCAACCGCAAGCTCCTCCGGCTCCGGTAAAGAATCCGCATCATCGAGCGAATCATCCTTGAGCCATTTCAGCGAATCGATCTTGTAGTTCCGCTCCTTCACTTCGCTGATGTGGAACGAATGCCAGCGATCTTCTTTCGAGTCCGCAGCATTCCGCTTTGAGCCGCCGTTCGGGTCAGCGCCATACACCCGCTCGAACTCCGCGAAATACTCCGGTGTTAAGGGCCGGTCCTTCTTGGTGATGCCCGGCACGTTCGTCCGGTTATCGTATACCCAGAGGGTCTCGGTGGGAAAGCCCTTGGTGAAGAACAGCACGTTCGTCTTTGTGCCCGGGGAGTAGGGAGTGAAGGTGCCGTTCGGGAGCCTTAAGATCGTGTGCAGGTTGCAGTCCTCGGTCAGCACCTTGAACACTTCACCGGCCTGATCGGCAAAGAGCACGTTGTCCGGCACCACGACCGCCGCCCGTCCGCCGGGTTTGAGGATCGTGATGACGTGCTGCACGAAGTTGAGCTGCTTGTTGGATGTCGAGATCGTAAAGTCCTCGCGGTCCGGTGCCTGGTTCGCCCCTTTCGTACCGAACGGCGGGTTGGTCAGCACAATATCGAAGCGCCGGCTGTCCGGGTTCTCGTAGATGGAGTCGCCGAACCGGATCGAGGGTTCGACATTGTGCAGGAACAGGTTCATCAGCGCAAGCCTTCGCGGGCGGGCAACCAGCTCCTGCCCGAAGTAGGTACCTTTCTTTACCCGGAGGGCCACATCACGGTCAAGCGCCCCGCCCTTCGTCTGCTCTAAAAGCCACTCGTACGAGCAAACAAGAAACCCGCCGGTACCGCACGCGGGATCGCAGATCGTCAGGTCAGCTCTCTTCCGGGGATCGGGTTTCATGCACCGGACAATCGACTGGATCAGGATACGCGGCGTGAAGTACTGCCCGGCCCCCTTCTTCCCTTCGCTTGCCGCCTTTTCTAAAAGTCCCTCGAATGCCTCCCCTTTCACATCAATATTGAGCTCTGTCCACTCCGTCTCATCGATCAGACCGATAAGGCGTTTTAAGTTCACCGGGTTGGTGAACCGCGAGAGAGCACCGGCAAAAATATCGCCGAGCAGCCCTTTCTGTGTGCCGAGTTTTCGCAGCACATCCACATAGTGATCCGTCAGGTCCGTTCCGGATTTGGAAACAAGCGTCTTCCAGTCGCAGCCTTCAGGAAGTACAACACTCCGCTCATCTGCCATCTTGATGAAGAGGAGATACGTGATCTGCTCGATATAATCCCCGTAATCGATCCCGTCATGCCGGAGCGTGTGGCAGAATCCCCATAGTTTCTGAACAATATCACTCATGCTGCAATAGCCTCATTCCACTGCCGGATCAGTCCCGGCAACTCCCCGTTGAAGACCCGGTTTGCCCTTCCCCACCCGCCTTCGTTGGCAAAGATCGGGATGATATCGAAGTCGTCCTTACTGATTGAGAGGTTCGCAATTAAATGTTCACGGATTTTGTCCAGCCACTGCTGCTGATCCGCGGTCAGCGAGGATGAGAGGGTCATCCGGTCCAGGACCCGGTGGATCCGTTCTTCTGCGGTAAAGAGCGGCTCTTCCTCCCGGGCGGCGTGCTTCACCATCGAGATGATATCCACGAGCGCCTTGTGGTACCGCACCTTGTGGGCCTGCTGGAGGTTATCAACCGTGAAGCGGAACCGGGTGGCAGCCAGTTTCTTCTTCAGCTCGGACAGGGCATCCGTACCCCAGTCTTTCGGCCGGTCCAGCAGGATACGGATAGCCTCGATATGTTCCGGGTTCTCCTTTACAAACTGCGAGAAGGCAACGAGATAATCCTCCGGCTTGTACTGGTTTCCTGCCGCATCCCGGATGAAATACCGTGAACTGACCTCATCCACATTCTCATACGCAACCATGATCGAGCGAGGAGGCCGGGGATAGTGGACCAGCAGGTTCTGGAACGCCGGGTTCCGGAGCAGCGTCATAGTCCCCGTAAAATCCTGCTGGAGAGCGTGCTGCAACCCGGCAGCGTAACGCTTCATGTCACCGGAAGGAACAAACGCAGCGAACATATCGCGGGCCTCGCCACTCATCTCCTTCTCGATCCGTTGAAGCCTGCGCACCAGCACCCGGGCATTGTACTCCCGGTCCCGGTTATCCCAGATATCTTTGATCACCTGAACAATCGGCCGGGTCTCCTTCTCGGGCGGCTCTGCGGTGATACCGGTCGCCTGCCGGAAATATTCGAGCAGTGTGCCTCCAAAACAATCAAAGACCACAAAGTGGGACTTGTCAAGGCATCGCTCGCCCTTCCGGGTTCCCCTGCCCAGCATCTGCTCAAAGAGGATACGGGACTTCACCGGCCGTAAAAAGACAATAAATTCCAGGTCCGGAATATCCACGCCGGTTGAAAGCATATCTACCGTCACCACAACCGACGGCATCGGCCGGTTCCGGAACTCTCGGATACGCTGGAGCGGCCGGTCAACTTTACCGGTGATCTTCTGGACAAATGAATCCCCTTTCCCGAATACATCCCGGGCAAGATCCACCAGCTGGTCCGCATGGGAGGTATGGGGCAGGTCATTCACTGCAAAGATCAGGGTCTTGGGGAACCGCCCGAACCGCTGCTCATGCTCTTCTGCGTACTTCCGGATCTCGGAAAGGATCTTCCGGTTGGAATCCGGCGAGGTGATCTTCCGCTCGACATCCGCAGTATCAAACTGCCGTTCATCCTCCATGTTGTCAAACGACTGTGCACCCGTTGATGCATCAATCACTCCCACCTGCTCACCTGCCTGAAGGAATATCCCGTTCATCCGCACGTTCGAGTCAAGGGCAACCGCATCGTAATCAACGAGAAAACCTTCCCGCACAGCCCGGGCATACTCGTACCGGTACACGATCTCCCGGAAATAGGCCATCGTGTGAGCCGCCGGGGTCGCCGTCAGCCCGATCTTGATCGCATCGAAATGGTCCAGCGTCTTACGCCAGACCGATTGTTCCGCAGCAGAATACCCCCGGTGGCATTCGTCTGCCACGATCAGGTCAAAGGCATGGATCGGGATTGCCATCTGCTCGGCATCTTCATCGATCGGCTCATCGTCACCCCCAAACACCGCGTTGCGCCCGAAGAGGTTAATCGTCATCCGCTGGATCGTGCAGATATAGACAAACGCATGGCCGGGCTTTGGTTCCAGCAGGTATGGGGAAGGCAGCACCTTGGGATCAAACTTCTCGTCCTCCTCAAAATCCTCCCGGAAGAACCGCTGGCTGTAGACTTCATACGTCCGGTCGAACTTCAGCCCCGGCCGTGCTTCAAAGGATGCAAACGCCTTGACCGCCTGAGCCGCAAGAGCCCGTCGATCCACTAAAAAGAGGATCCGTTTTGCAACATGGGATTCCATCAGCCGGAAGATCTGGTTGACCATCGTGTAGGTCTTGCCGGTACCGGTTGCCATGGCAACCAGCATCTGGCGCTTCCGGTCACGGATGGCCTGCTCAATTGCTGCGTTCGCTTCAGCCTGGTAGGGGCGAATCATCGGGTGCGCATTTTCCCATTCAGAAAGACGCTGGCAGGAAGCCTCGAACTTCTCTTTGAGCCGTTCGGTGAGTGCATCCGGTGTATGGAATTTTGCAACCGGGCGGGATCGGTTCAAGGGATTGCGGAGATCGTGATACCAGAGGATCTCACCATTGGTCGAATAAATGAAGGGTACCCGGAATCCGGAATAATTGAACGGGCTGCCGGCAATCCCGGTTGCATACCGTTCAGCCTGCGTCAGGACATTCTGCGGGCCAAGGGTGACTTTCTTCGCCTCGATCACGGCAACGATCTTCCCGTCAAGACAGAGAGCGTAATCTGCCGGGCCGTTGTCCGTGGGGAATTCTTCGAGGGCGCACTTGTTGAACCGGGAAAGATCCATGCCTGCCTGAAAGGGTTCGACAGACCAGCCTGCAGCTTTCAGTAAGGGATCTATCCGCTTCTTTCGGGTTACTCGCTCACTCTCGTATGTCATGGCATGCCGAATTACAATGGATTATTATAGTTCTTTATAAACGCTTGGAGGTTATTTGTTGCGGTGTGATTATCCGATCCCTTCATTTCCTGAAATCAATCTTCCCAGTTAATTGATTCTTATACCGGGAGTGGCGCTACTTTCACCCTACCCCCCACCCTCTTATATCCCATCAACATCCAAATAAAAAATAAGAATGAACCTCATCCACATCGCCGACACCCACCTGGGCCTCGCAGCATTCAACCGCCTCGATCCCGAGAGCGGCATGAATCTAAGAGAAAAGCAGGTGTACGATAATTTCCTCAAGGCGATAGATGAGATCATAAAGCAAAAACCCGATGTGCTCGTCCATGCGGGCGACCTCTTTGATACCGTCAAGCCCAAGACCCGGGCCTATACCACCGTGCTCGAAGCACTCGACCGCCTCCACGCGGCTGGCATCCCGCTCGGTTGCACCAGGTCCCGGACCGGGAAAATGAATACATTTTTTACTCAATTGAATACATTTTGTATTCATTTTAAGAAGCACATCCCGATTCTCCGGTGGAATTGCCCGCTTGTCTCCGGCTGCATGTCAGGGTACAACCCTCCACAATCCCCGGAACATGTCGGATTATAACCTGTCACGATCACCGGAACAGGGTACCGTAATACTTTTCATGTCTGCCGGCAGCAATCCCCGGAGAGTAACTCGTTGTCAGCATACGTCGTTTTGAACTCCGGGTCCGTTTGATGGTGAATAGAGGATCTTCCGGAATCTAAAAAAGAAAAAGTGTCCGTCGGGATCCTTTAAAAAAAATTCATTGAATTAAACGCAGCAGGATTTGAGGATGAGAAGAGCCCGTCAGGACTCTTCTAAGTCAGCGCTGTCAAAAACAAGATAACCATCGTCCCGCAACCGGGCCTTCCCATCAATTGTCCCGGCAGAGAACAGCGCGTACTTCCGGTGGCGGTACTGGTCGGCTCGCACGAGCTTCGACTTTGTTTTCAGCAGGGCAAGGAGTTTTTTAGCCTGCTGAAGACTGACATCCCCCCATTTGCACTCGCCAAAGATAACGGTGGATGAAGTATCGTCTACCGCCACGAGATCAATCTCGTCTTCCTTATACCACCAGTGGCCGGTACGGTATCCCGCCATGACAATTGCGGCATACTCGTCCCGCACGAATGCCTCGAACTGCCTGCCGAAGAACGGGTTGATATCCGGGAGTGCGGACCCGGGATGCCCGGTCTCGATCTCCTGCCGGCGCGGGAATACATAGCAGTACCAGAAATCAAAGACCCGATCCCGGATGCGGTATATCACCTGCCGGGCATTACCCAGAAGCGGCACCTCTTTTCCTAAAAGCCCCAGCCGGATCATGGATTCGAGGTACGGGTACACATGGCGGGGGTCGAGACCGCAGAACTGGGCGATGGCTGTCGGTGCGGTGTTGCCAAGCGCAATCGCGTGGAGGACGGACTGGTATACCTTGAGCTCCCGGAACTCCTGCGAGAGGATAAAGTACGGTTCGTGGTAAAAGTACCCGTACCGGTTGAAAAACTCGGTTTTGTAAAATGCGACGGAATCCTCATACACGCCAGCCTTGAGAAGATACTCCGGAACCCCGCCGATCGACAGGTACACTTTCAGGGTGTCAGAGAACGGGAAATGGAAAAATTTCCTCGCATCGGAGAACCGGAGCGGCCCTAGCAGAATATCCCGCGTCCTCCGCCCATAGAGCGGGGATGTGGATGAGAGGGCAAGATCGCTCATGAGCGAGAGTATCGACCCGGAGAGGAGAAGGCACCAGTCGGAGCCGGTGATACTCCGGTCCCAGGCTTTCTGGAGCGCAGAAAGAACAGAGGGATCGTTCCGGATCAGGTAGGTAAACTCGTCAATCACAAGGTATGTTCTCTTACCGGGCGGTTTTTGTGCGAGATAGGTAAAGAGCTGATCCCATGTCCTGATATCCAGCTCAGCAAGGAGGGGATCGCCAAAATACTCCGCACACCGGGCCTTGAGCTGGGCGATCTGTATATGCGGGGATGCGTCCTCTGCGATATAGAGTATGCCGGGCTTGTCCCGGATGAATTCATCGATGAGCCGGGTCTTTCCGATCCGTCTCCGGCCGTAGAGGATGATGAGCCTGCCCCCGGAATCCTGCCATTCACGCTCAAGCAGGGAACGCTCTTCCTCGCGGT
>Ga0315273_10004555_pt1 | contig 16980 bp, 15 predicted proteins | sample YL17G02_0_MG_FD_205753 | JGI IMG/M metagenome (GOLD analysis project Ga0315273, IMG submission 205753) | Sediment microbial communities from Yellowstone Lake, YNP, Wyoming, USA - YL17G02_0 | ecosystem: Environmental > Aquatic > Freshwater > Lake > Sediment | place: USA: Wyoming | collected... | reverse complement strand
TTGAGATAGAGCCAGGGACAAAAGCCATTGGAATAAAAAATGTGACAGTGAATGAAGAATTTTTCCAGGGACATTTTCCCGGACAGCCGATAATGCCTGGAGTTTTAATAATTGAAGCAATGGCACAGGTGGGAGGTATACTTGCTTTCCGTTCAGGGGTAAACATAGGTAAGGCGGTTTATTTTATGAGTATAGAGAAGGCAAAATTCAGAAAGCCAGTTGTGCCGGGAGACCAGTTGAGGTTGGAGATACAAGTTTTACAACAGAGAGGAAATGTATGGAGATTCTCAGGAAATGCCACCGTTGAAGGCAAGGTAGCAGCAGAGGCCGAATTTACTGCCATGGTCACCGATAAGGAGATATAAATTTTATGAAAAGCGATATCCATCCTACTGCAATTGTGGATTCCAAAGCAGAAATAGATGAAGGAGTCATTATCGCCGCTTACTGCAGTATTGGTGAAGGAGTCTGTATTAAGAAAGGTTCAAAGTTAATTTCAAATGTAGTCATTGAAGGAAATACAGAGATAGGTGAAAACTGCACTATATATCCCTTTACGAGCATCGGTCTCCCACCCCAGGACCTCAAATATAAAGGTGAAAAGACAGGATTAACCATAGGTAACAACAATATCATTCGGGAGTATATAACAATCCATAGAGCGTCTGTTGGCGGCGATGGCTTAACAGCTATTGGTGATAACAATTTTCTTATGGCTTATGTTCATATCGCTCACGACTGCAAAATAGGCAGTCACATTATCATGGCAAATGCCGCAACCCTTGGAGGCCATGTGGTAATTGAAGATTATGCCGTTGTGGGTGGACTGACTGCAATACATCAGTTCACAAGGATTGGCGCTTATGCAATGGTCGGAGGATTCAGTGGCGTGGGGCAGGATATACCACCTTATATGATTGCATCCGGTGCAAGAGCCAAGCTTTTCGGACTTAATACCATCGGGTTAAAGCGGCATGGTTTCTCTGATACAGCTATAAATGAACTCAAAAAGGCATATAAGATCCTCTTCAGAGAGAAGAGGACATTAACAGATGCAATTAAAAAGATACAGGAAGACCTCCCGTATACCGATGAAATAAAACACCTCATAGAGTTCATACAGAAAAATAAGAGAGGTATCTGCAGGTAGCAGCGATTGATACAGGATGCACAATTCACGATTCAGTTTAAAGACATCTTGTATCATGTATCTTGCCATGTATCTCATATCATGTGAATAATTGATGAAAAAAATCGGTCTAATAGCAGGAATGGGAGATCTCCCGAAGGCTATTGCTGCAGAGGCACGGGCCCAGGGATACACTGTTTTTTCTGTAGCCCTTGATCCTCTTGCGGACAAGTCTCTTTCTTCCTCTGTCGACGAGATACACTGGATAAGTGTAGGCAAATTCGGCAAAATTATCGATACCCTGAAAAAGAATAATATAAAAGAGGCCGTCATGGTAGGAAAAGTACCTAAGTCATTGCTCTATAAAAGCAAAATCATACCGGATTTGAGGGCAACAAAACTCCTTTTATCATTGAAGGATAGAAGTGACGATTCAATCTTACAGGCAGTTGCAAAAGAGTTAGAAAAAGAAGGTATTCATCTACTTACCATAACCTCTCTCAGTTCAAGTCTCCTTACACCAGAGGCAATACTTACAAGAGATAAACCTTCTAAAGATGAATGGAAAGATATTGTCTTCGGCTGGAAGATTGCAAAAGAGATGGGCAGGCTTGATATAGGACAGACTGTCATTGTTAAAAATCAGGCTGTTATGGCTGTTGAAGCCATAGAAGGAACAGATGAGGCAATAAGACGGGGAGGACATCTCGCTGGCGAAGGAGCCGTGATCGTAAAAGTCAGTAAACCAAACCAGGATATGAGGTTCGATGTACCAACAGTGGGATCTCATACACTAAAGGTTATGCGTGAGGTAAGAGCACGTGTCCTTGCTGTGGAGGCCAAAAAAAGTATCCTTCTTAACAAGGACAGGTTGATTGAAGAGTCTGACAAGGCAGGCATAACCATCGTCGGGTATATAGGATAAGAACGTTCACAGTATTCGACACTAACCAACACAATCGAGAGATTCCATAGCATTTCTTTAGAAAAGAATTTTAAATGGCAAAGAAAGAATATCTGGCCAATTTATTCGGAACAGTACACCAAAGATATGACCTCCTGAATCATGTCCTCAGTTTATACCTTGACAAAGGTTGGCGAAAATCCCTTGTTGAGCAGGTACAATCTGTTCGCCTGAATAGAATACTGGATGTTTGTACAGGAACCGGCGATCTGGCAGTTGAGTTTGCCAAAAGGTATCCTACGGCTCAGGTCATAGGAATCGACATTTCAGACCAGATGCTCAAAATAGGTATGGAAAAAATCAAAAAGTCAGGTCTTGATGGGAGGATACTCCTGCAGCAATCCGATCTTTTTCATCTCCCTTTCAAAGATCAGACCTTTGAAGCGGTGAGCATCGGGTTCGGGTTCAGAAACCTCCATGATTTCAGAGGCGGAATCAAAGAAATGGTCAGGGTTTTAACAAAAGATGGGGTCCTCCTGATTCTGGAACTCACATGCCCAAGGTCACCTCTTTTAAGGAAACTCCACCTTTTCTATCTGAGAAACATCTTGCCGAAAATAGGCGGATTAATATCAGGCTCAAAATCTTCCTATGAGTATCTTTCATCCTCTATTATGAGATTTCCCAAGAAGGATGAAGTTATTGAATTCCTGAAGGCTGAAGGATTAAAAGAAGTTCAACACACAGCACTTTCAGGAGGAATCGCCTCTATTTTTAAGGGTGTAAAGTAAGTAGATCTTCCATCATTTGCATGCTTGTTCTTCATTATTCCCAGATCCAGCAACAAAGATTGTCATTGCGAGTGAAGTTGCGAGACGGAGCCGAAGCAAACTGGAGCGAGATTCCTCACTATATTCGGAACAAGCTCCGCAATCTCGCCCTTTTCAATAAGATTGCCACGGTCGAAGCGACCTCGCAAAGACAGTTTGCGCAAGTACAAAATGTTTTTTGTTGGATTTGGGTATTTATGAAATTAGGTTCAAATTGAATAAGGCAGTGGAATCATTTTATAGTAATAAGAAGTCCTTAAGTAAGACCACGTTTACTGTCATTCCAGCTTGTCTGGAATCCTTCCGACTTGTTCGGAATCGTAAAGAAAGATGCTGGACAAGCCAGCATGACAAAATAGTTATAGGAATGTGACTTTAAAATGGATTATTACGTATTAAGAGCGTCTAACAAAATAAATTTTGGTGCATTAAAAATCCCTCCTTACCTCCCTTTTCCAAAGGGAGGAATTCCCCTCTTTGGCAAAGAGGGGTGAGGGGAGATTTTCTTTTTGTTAGACGCTCTAAGTAATTAACCATGTACACAAACGCAAAGTACGACATTATTGTGATTGGTGCTGGCCATGCCGGATGCGAAGCAGCACTTGCTGCCGCCCGATTAGGTTTCTCCACCTGTCTCTTTACTATGAATCTCGATACGATTGCACAGATGTCATGTAATCCGGCTATCGGCGGACTTGCAAAAGGGCACCTTGTCCGTGAAATAGATGCGCTTGGCGGAGAAATGGCCAAGGTAACAGACAGGGCAGGAATTCAGTTCAGGATGCTCAATATGAGCAAAGGCCCTGCTGTTTGGTCTCTCAGGGCACAAGCAGACAGGGTTCTTTACAGACTTTTTATGAGACAGGTGCTTGAGTTCCAGAGAAATCTCGATATCAAACAAGCATCAATCGAAAAAATCATTATTGAAGATGACAGGGTAAAAGGCGTTCTTACTTCACTTGGAATTTTTTACAGTGCAAAGGCAGTCATTGTCACAACAGGCACATTCTTAAAAGGATTAATGCATATCGGTTTTGAAAATTTTCCTGCAGGAAGGGCCGGTGAGTTCCCATCAGTAAGCCTCTCTGATTCACTGATAGAGCTCGGCCTTAAGTTAGGTCGTCTGAAGACAGGTACGCCTCCAAGACTTGATGCCAAGACAATAGATTTTTCGAAAACAGAACCTCAATGGGGAGATGATCCACCCCAACCTTTTTCATACAGTACGGAGAAGATAACCAATCCACAGCTTCCATGCTATATGACTTACACAAACGCAGAAACCCATAAGATAATACTCAGCAGTCTCGACCGTTCACCTCTTTACTGTGGCCGAATTAAGGGAATTGGGCCAAGGTACTGCCCTTCAATCGAGGACAAGGTTGTCAGATTTTCCCATCGGGAGCGTCATCAGGTCTTTCTTGAGCCTGAAGGGCTTGAGACACAAGAATACTACGCAAACGGGATATCCACAAGCCTGCCCTATGATGTGCAGGTTAAGCTTGTAAGAACAATTTCGGGGCTTGAAGAAGCAGAAATTATGAGACCAGGGTATGCAATCGAATACGACTTTGTTTATCCAACACAACTGAAGCACAGCCTTGAGACAAAGAGCATCGAAGGTCTTTTTCTTGCCGGACAGATAAACGGCACCTCAGGCTATGAGGAAGCTGCTGCACAGGGCTTGATGGCAGGGATCAACGCCTCTCTCAAACTTCAGGAGAGGGAACCCCTCATCTTGGGAAGGCATGAGGCATATATAGGGGTTCTCATTGATGACCTCATAACAAAAGGGACAAATGAGCCCTACCGGATGTTTACATCAAGGGCAGAATACAGGCTTTTATTAAGACATGACAACGCTGACCTTCGATTGATAGATAAGGGGTACGGAATCGGCCTCTTGAAGAAAGAGGTTTATCAAAAGTTTCAGGAAAAGAAGCGACTCATTGACGAAGAACTCCATCGTATCAAAAAGACGCGTATAAGATTTGAAAGTAAAGACAACAGTGAATCTTTAGAACAGCTTTTAAAGAGACCTGAGATAACGTATAAATTCATTGAAGAAATTTCACCTTCTGATAAATTTCTCACAGAGGAGATCAAAAAACAGGTAGAGATTCAGGTGAAATATGATGGCTACATACAGCGACAGATGGAGATGGCCGAGAAGCTGAAGAAGGTAGAGGAAAGGAGGATACCCGAGGATTTTAATTATGGTTCTGTGAACGGCCTATCTAAAGAGATTCAAAGCAAGTTGGAAGAAATAAGACCTGCGAATCTTGGTCAAGCAAGCAGAGTCCCCGGCGTCACACCTACCGCTGTTTCCTTATTGCTCGTAACAATAGAGAAGTTGAAAAGAGAACGAGGGCAGAAAAGAGTAAGCTCTTGAGTCAGGGGAACAGTTGTGGCATAAAATTAAGGTTATCTGGCAAAGAAGGTAAACAATATTTAATATACGACAGAAAGGCATTGCGGAAGTGACATATTATAGAGGATACCTCAACGGAGGTTTGTCTTGAAGTCCCCAGTAAGGCCGAAGAGAGAGACACACATGAAAATATGGGAACTTCCGTTAGAGGTTATGGTGTTTTTCTGAGGGGAATAAATCCTGAAATGGAGGCAAAGACGACAGAGATATTGAACTACATAAAGGAAGGCGATCCCAAAAACCTGTCCCCGAAAAATGGAATCCCGGGCATCATTGTCGGGAGAGAGCTTGCAAGCAGCCTCGGCGTATTTACCGGAGATACCATTCATATTATTTCTCCCTTTGGTGAGATAGGCCCCCTCGGTATGCTTCCAAAAGTAAAACCTTTCAGGGTTGTGGCGATATTTGAGGTCGGGATGTTTGAATATGACTCAAATCTTACACTCTGTGATATGCAGTCCGCTCAGGAGTTCCTTGGCTTTGGCAGGGATATAACGGGTATTGAGCTTAAAGTGAAGGACATTTACAAGGCAGATGATGTAAGAGAGAGGATACAGAAAAAATTAGGTTTTCCTTTCCACGCAAGGGATTGGATGCAGATGCATAAAAACCTCTTTTCTGCCTTGAAGTTAGAGAAGTTTGCTATGTTCATCATCCTTATCCTTATAATCCTTGTTGCTTCCTTTAACATTATCAGCACCCTCATTATGAATGTGCTTGAAAAAACCAGAGAGATAGCTATCTTAAAAGCAATGGGGGCAACGAACAAAGGTATTATGACCATCTTCATGCTTCAGGGTCTCTTCATAGGTATTATTGGAACCATTATCGGGGTGGGCAGCGGTTATCTCCTGAACAATATCCTTGATAAGTATGAAATTATCAAACTGCCGGCCGATGTATATTATTTGAGCCACCTGCCAGTGAAGATGAAATTGTTTGACTTCCTTGTCGTTTCCTTCTCTTCAATTATTATCAGCTTTCTTGCAACCCTCTATCCAGCGAGACAGGCAGCAAAACTGAATCCCGTAGAACCGCTAAGATATGAGTAAGTCAATAAATTTATCTGTCATTGCGAGGTCGTTTCGACCGTGGCAATCTCATTGCAAAAAGGCAGGATTGCTTCGTGTCACTCGCAATGACAAATCAAATCCCCCCTTAACCCCCCTTTGCTAAAGGGGGGATGGGGGATTACTTAATCATAATAAAGAAAGAGGAAATACATTATAGAAATGGGCAATCTGATTGAGACATCACAACTGAGAAAATCCTTTACTATGAGAGCTGGAGAACTACACGTCTTGAAGGGCATTGATCTCTCCATCAACGAAGGAGAAATGGTCGGTATTGTTGGCGCCTCCGGAGTAGGTAAAAGCACTCTCCTGCATATCCTCGGTACTTTAGACAAGCCGACTATCGGGAAGGTCTTCCTTAACGGAATTGATATCTTCTCCCTCGATGAAGACTCCCTGGCTACCTTCAGAAATGAAACAATAGGTTTTGTATTCCAGTTTCATCACCTTCTTCCCGAATTCACTGCCCTTGAGAATGTTATGATGCCGGGTTTAATCAATAAGGGGTCAAGGGTCCAAGGGTCCAAGGGTCCAAGCTATAAAGAAATTATTAAAAAAGCAGAAGTACTGCTTAACGAAATGGGTCTATTTGAAAGAAAAGTACACAGACCGGGCGAACTCTCAGGTGGAGAACAGCAACGTGTTGCTGTTGCAAGGGCACTTGTATTGGAACCAAAAATAGTCCTCGCCGATGAACCCACGGGAAACCTTGATACTGAGACAGGTGAAGAACTCTTCAATCTCCTCATACATCTCAACAAAGAAAAAGGGATTACTTTTATTATTGTTACTCACAATGAATCACTATCGGGGCGCTGCCATAGAACTCTCAGGATGATTGACGGAAGGATAGTTTCACCATAGCAGTTGCTTGTGCTTTTTCATAGCTTCAAGAACCTTCTCTGCTGACAGGTTCTCCATGCACTTAAGATCATGACAGCATCTCCTAAAGCACGGTGCACATGAAATATCTTCTTTTATAACTATATGACCTTTCCCGTAAGGCCCTGTTCTTACCGGGTCTGTAGGCCCGAAAATAGCAAACACCGTAACGCCGAGGGCAGCAGCAATATGCATAGGACCTGAATCATTGCTTACAAAAACCCGTGCTCCCCTGATGATTTCGATTAATTCCCTGAGGTTTGTCTTACCGGCAAGGGACATAGCTTTACCTTTCGAGAGAGCTACAACTTCCTCTGCAATGCCCTCGTCCCCCTTGCTTCCCACAATAACCGTTTGCAAGGGTAGAAGGGATGTTAGTTCACCAAATTTTCCCGGAGGCCACTTCTTTGTTTTCCACCTTGCACCTGGAGCTATGACAGCATAATTATTTGTCGGTAACGAGTAACGAGTAAAGAGTAAAGAGTCAGCATATAAAGGAAGAGGAAAACACACCTCAGTGATGTCACAACCCAGGAAGGCAGCAATCTTAAGATATCTATCAACGGCATGAATATCTTTTCCGCCCTTGATCCTGTGAGTGTAAAAAAACCTGCTTCCCTCTCTTGCTTCCTGGAAACCAACTCTCAAGGGGGCAGCCGTAAACGCGGTAATGATGCCGCTTCTCAGAAGTCCCTGAAGATCAACAACAATATCATACTTTTCTTCTTTAAGTCCTTTCATGAGGATTCGGAGTTCATAAAGGGAATCATGAATATGAGACAGCTTTTTCCACATATCCTTATTGATTACCCAGATTTTGTTTATCATGGGATGACCTGTAAGGAGATCTTCCAAACCCTTTGCAATAACCCAGTGGATTTCTGACTTGGGGAATGTTTCTCTTAATACATTTAAAAACGGAAGGCTATGGACAACATCGCCAAGAGAACTCGGTTTAACAACAAGGATTTTTTTGGGAGGCGCACTAAGTTTAAGATTTCTCATGTTTAAGTTTGTTTCCTATTTTAATTCCCCCTTTGGCAAAGGGGGATGAAGGGGGATTTTAAGAACAAATGTACTCATTCATGATTTATAAAATCTCCCCTGTCCCCTCTTTGCCAAAGAGGGGTATTTCGCGAGAACGGCCAAAAATAGAGACATTATACATGTCTAACTCTCTTTGTAATTCCGGGTAATAAAATCCACCGCCTCTGTTAGGTCTTTTGCTACATAATCAGCACTGGTTGACTCCTTGTCTTGTCCTGTCTTTACAAAGACCCCTTTTGCACCAACAGCACGTGCAAGGAGCATGTCTACTTCCTTATCCCCAACTATGAAGGACCTCTTGAAGTCAATGTGATGTTGAGCCCTCGCCCTGAGAAGCAGCCCCGGTTCCGGTTTTCTGCAGGGACAGTGTTCTGCAGGATGATGAGGGCAAAAATAAAAATCGTCAAAATTATAACGGTCTATAAAAATATTATTTACTCCTCTCACAAAATCTTCCCGGATAAGCCCTCTTGCAATGCCTGACTGGTTGCTGACACCGATCAGCTTGAACCCTTTCTCTTTCAGCAACTTTACCATGTTTACATCCGGGAAAATATCTAAGTCATCATAGGTATCAAGGTATCCAACATCTTTACATAACGTACCGTCTCTATCAAAAAATACAGCAGGATTGCTTGGCAATACCTTTTTGATGCCTAAATAAACATCATCCGAAGTTATGTCATACATACAACGCAAATCATTTTTCACACAGGCGCGCTCAAAACAGGGGCCGCATGAAAGGCTATGGGTCACCACGATAGTTCTGCTCCACTCGGCCTGGGGTGGGGGACCTGTTAATTCGGGGTCTGTCGAGCCAAATATTGCCACAAGTGGAGTCCCAACTGCATAGGCGATATGAAGAGGTCCTGAGTCATTGGTAACAAAGGCATCGCACTCTGAAATGAATGAAACAAGCTCTCTGAGGGAAGTCTTTCCAGATAGATTGAGAACCCCCCCGTTTTGCCCCCCCTTACTAAGGGGGGGATGGAGGGGGGTGTGCTGTTTATTAATGAAATATTCAATGTCCTGAGCAATATCTATCTCACTTTTGCCTCCAAAGATTACAACACTTCCATCGGTATCTTTCAAAAACCAGTTCGCAACCTCAGCGAACCTCTCAGGGAACCATCTTTTCGCTGAACCAAATGCTGCACCTGGATTGATTCCAAGGATGGGTCTTTTCATGTCTTTTAACAGTTCCCTTGCAGACAACCTTTCATCGAGAGAAAGATAAATATAAGGTACTGCAAATTCGGCTTTTATCCCTAACTGTTCAAGCAGGTTAAGATAGTAGTGAATTTGGTGTGTTTTCTGTTCATGGCGGGGTACAGGGACTGCTGTTGTCAGAAGAAAACCTCTGCCATCCCTGTTATATCCTGCCCTCTCTTTGATCCCTGCGAGAAACGTAATAAAGGCTGCGTCGAAAGCATTCTGGAAGAGGATGGCACTGCAAAACCCTTTTTTACTCAACACCCTCGATATTTTTATCTTTCCGATGATACCTTGATATTCATCCCCGTAACTCATTGTTTCATCTATATGAGGGTCTTTTTCAAAGAGGGGTAATACCCAGGGTTTAACGAGGAGAGAAATTCTTGCTTCAGGTAATGCTTTTCTCAAAGCCCTCAATGCAGGAAGGGTCATCACAGCATCACCCACCCAGTTGACTCCTCTCAAAAGCACGTTCTTACAGGCTTTATCCAGCATGTAGTAGTTTAACCCGAACTATGAAGAAATGTCATTGAACCTTCGCTGCCTTGACAATTGATCTCAGCAGGGCTATGATTTTATTATTAGCTCTGCTTCATGAAGCATGAGATCCACAGGAAAAAGATTCTTGCAGATTTGAAAAAAGCCTATTATGTTCGCTGATAGAAGAGACGCCGGAGTTCAACTCATATCAAGGCTCAAGGAATATAAAAATCAGCAGGGGGTCATTGTGCTGGCTCTCCCAAGAGGTGGAGTCGCCACAGGGTATGAAATTGCCCGCTCTCTTAATATACCGCTTGATATCGTTATCGTAAGAAAAATAGGGTTTCCCGGACAGCCTGAACTTGCGATAGGTGCTGTCTCCGAGACAGGGACTGTTGTTTTAAACACCTCCATCATATCGACATATGGTGTTCCAAAAGAGTACATAGAACGTGAGGTCTCCAGACAAAAAGAAGAGATATCCCGGAGGGTAAAGCTGTACCGGAAAGGCAAAAGGCTTCCATCTCTTGAAGGAAGAACCGTCATCCTTGTTGATGATGGAGTTGCTACAGGCGCTACTATGAAGTCAGCAATCGCAACACTGAAGGAAGAAAATTTGAAGAAATTAATTGTTGCTCTCCCTGTCGCTCCTCCCGGTGTGGTAAAAGAACTCGAACAAATGGTTGATTTATTCATATGTATTGAAACCCCTTTTGATTTTATGGCTGTCGGTTCTTATTACCATGATTTTACCCAGGTTTCAGATGAGGAAGTCATTAACCTCCTTGAGCGCTCTGCTAAGAACTTGTCTGCTTGATTCATTGCCTCTTTATTGATTAATAGCTGCAGAAAATTTAAAATTGAAGGGCAAATAGAATTCGCCAGTTTAATGAGGAAGTGCAACACTTGGAGAAATGGCCTTATAGCTGGTACTCTGGGTGGATATGGGATTAGTAATCTCCCTGCATCCCCCTTTGTTAAAGGGGGATAATCGCTTTAAGTTCCCCTCTTTTTAAAAGAGGGGTGAGGGGAGATTACTAAAAATAAGCTTATTAGGAATTAATTCGAATCTTAACAATCTTTTAAGAGGTAAAAATGAAGTTCTTCGAAAGACTGAAAGAAAGCCTTGCAAAGACAAAGAAGGGGTTCATAGAAAAAGTTGAAACCCTTTTTGCCGGTCGTAAAATCGATGAAGAAGCCCTTGAAGAGCTTGAGGAAATATTGATTACTGCTGATGTAGGAACAAAGGCTGTTGGAGAAATTATGGCTTCTTTGAGAGAAAAAGCAAAAAGAGGTGAGGTAAAAGATGCTGATTCACTGAAAGAAGCAATGAAGAAAGAGATGGTGTTAATTCTTGGTCAGCCTCATCCGCTTGTTGTCCATGGGAATCAACCGTTCGTAATCCTTGCTGTTGGCGTGAATGGAGCTGGAAAAACAACAACGATCGGAAAGCTTGCACACAGGTTCCGCTCCGAGGGGCTTTCTGTTTTACTCGCAGCAGGAGATACGTTTAGAGCCGCCGGGATAGAGCAGCTTGAGATATGGGCGGACAGAGCCAGGGCACAATTTGTAAAGCACAAGAGCGGCTCAGACCCGGCTGCTGTTGCCTTTGATGCAATAGAAGCAGCAAGGCACAGGGGAATAGATGTTGTTATCATAGATACAGCTGGTAGATTGCATACGAAAAGCCCCCTCATGGAAGAACTAAAAAAGGTTAAGAGAGTCATCGAAAAGGCAATGCCTGGAGCACCCCAGGAGAACCTTCTTGTCGTTGATGCAACAACAGGTCAGAATGCTTTGAGGCAGGCTGATATGTTCAATCAGGCAATAGGGATAACAGGCATTGCTCTTACAAAGCTCGATGGAACTGCAAAGGGAGGTATTGTATTTGCAATTAAGAAAGACTTTGGTATTCCGGTAAGACTCATAGGGATTGGGGAAAGGTTAGATGACCTGAGGGATTTTAATCCTGAGGAGTTTGTGGAAGCACTTTTTGCATAAATTCGATCCATATCGGGAGCGCTGCCCTCGCACCTGTTTCTTTTAGGCCAATTGGTGTATGATCATCCCTGCCAACCCAGACGCCTACAGCCAGGTTATCATCAAAACCGATGAACCAGGCATCGGTGTAATTGTTTGTTGTCCCGGTTTTACCATAAACGGGTCTTCCAATTTCCATTGCCTTCCGTGCAGTGCCCTCTTTCACAACGGCTTCGAGGGATGCCCTCACTTCTTCTGTAACATTCCGATTGAGGATTTCATCACTCTTAGGAATTGCCTCTTCAATGACCACACCATCCCTGTTCAATATCCTTTCATACGTGATGGGTTCAGTACGTCTTCCAGTTGCAAAAACAGAGTAGGCTGAAACAAGTTCCATAAGTGTGACATCTGATGCGCCGAGCGCTATCGGCAGATAAGGCTGTAAATCGCCCTTTATTCCGAGCCTTCGGGCAGTTTCTATGACATTTGCTACTCCAACTCTTCCGGCGAGTCTGACTGTTGCAGCATTTAAGGATTTGGCAAGAGCTTTTTTAAGTGTAACCAATCCGTAGTATTTTCCATCATAGTTTTTGGGGGACCAGACTTTACCCTGTTGAGCTCCTCTAAAAGATATTGGGGAATCAACAATCTTGTCTTGTGATAACATTCCGTTCTCAAATGCTGTTACATAAACAAAAGGTTTAAATGCCGAACCTGGCTGTCTTTTTGCCTGTGCTGCCCTGTTATACTGATTTTTCCAGAATTCAAGTCCACCAACCATCGCCCTTATATGTCCTGTCCGAAGCTCTATTGCAATGAGGGAAGCCTGTATCCCCGGTTCTTCCCGCTGCTCAAGGGTTTCTACCCCGTGCCTTATTGACTCTTCTGCTATCTTCTGCATCCTGTAGTCCAGGGTCGAGTAGATCTTATACCCTGCAGTATATATCCCGGAACCATATTTCTGTTCGAGTTTCTGACGCAAGTGCTCTATGAAATATGGTGCTTCATATTTCCTCATATGAGGTGTTGTGGGTAGGGATTCATTGACGGCTTTGCCAAATTCATTTTGAGTAATAAAACCGTGGCTGAGCATTTTCTTCAGTACCCCAAAGCGCCTTTCCCCGGCGCCTTCAGGGTTTTTAAAGGGGGAATAAAGAGAGGGCGCTTTGGGGAGAGAAGCAAGGAGCGCGGCTTCTGCTATGGTAAGCTCGGTAACAGATTTCCCAAAATAGGTCTGTGAGGCAGCCTCTATCCCGTATGCCCTTGTCCCAAAGTAAGCCTGGTTTAAATAGAGGGCAAGGATTTCATCTTTTGTGTAATGTTTCTCAATGAGTACAGATAGGGCAGCTTCTTTTAATTTTCTCTGCATAGACCTTTCAGGCTTTAAAAAGAGCATCCTTGCAAGCTGTTGTGTAATGGTACTTCCTCCTTCGACTATAGTTCTTGCCCTGATATCACGCCATAGTGCTCTCATTATTCCGATGAGGTCAACACCAGGGTGGTAGTAAAACCTGATGTCTTCTACAGAGATAAAGGCCTTCTTAACATACTCTGGTATCTGATAATGCGGCACAAATGTTCTCCGTTCGACATAGAGTTCTGCAATAACTTTTCCGTCGCTTGAATAGATCCTGGATGACTCTATAGGAGTATATTCTTCAAGATGTTTTACCTTTGGAAGATCAGAAAAAACCCAGTACGTAAAACTTCCGAGAATACCCAGAAGAGCAGAAAAAATAATAAGGTATAAAAATATCCTTTCTGATGGTAACTTTTCTTTTGTTTTTCCGGAATTATTCTCAAAATCCTTCATCGTTTCAATTATACCTTAGTAACAATTTGTTTACTCTGCTATGATAAATTGCCTATAATAGCTACTACCTCGATTTTCAAAACAACACGGAGAAAAAATGTTCATAAAAGGCAGGGTGTGGAAATTTGGCAATGACATCGATACTGATGTCATTATTCCGGCACGATATCTCAATACATCTGATCCTGTAGAACTTGCGAAGCATGTGATGGAAGGTGTTGACAAGGATTTTTCCCGAAAGGTGAAGACGGGTGATATCATCGTTGCCGGCAAAAACTTTGGTTGTGGTTCTTCGAGGGAACATGCACCTATCGCGATAAAAGCAGCTGGAATACAGGCTGTCATAGCAAAGAGTTTTGCAAGGATCTTTTACCGTAATGCCTTTAATATAGGGCTTCCCATCTTTGAGTCTTTTGATGCTTCTGAAAGAATTCAGGAGACTGACGTAATAGAGATTGACGCGGATAAGGGAATAATAAAAAATGCAACGAGACAGGAAGAATACAGGGCTAATCCTATACCACAGTTTATGCAAGAGTTAATTTCTGCTGGAGGATTAGTGGAGTGGACAAAAAAGAAGTTAAGGGTTGAAAGTTAATAAAAATAGTCTTGCTTTTGTCATTGCTTTGCTGCGCTCGCAATGACAAAAGAAGGTTTTAGATGAAATCTTACGACATAGCTGTTATTCCAGGAGATGGAACAGGGCCTGAGGTAGTCAGGGAGGGGATCAAGGTGTTAGATGCCCTTGCTCGGAGGTCTAAATTTAAACTCAACTTCAATTATTATGATTTTGGCGGTAACCGCTATTTGAAGACTGGAGAAACTCTCCCTGACGGAGCTGCTGATGAGCTCAGAAAATATAATGCAATCTATCTTGGTGCAATAGGGCATCCTGATGTGAAGCCTGGAATACTCGAGAAAGGAATTCTCCTCAACTTGAGATTCCAACTCGATCTCTACGTTAATTTACGACCTGTCAGGCTTTATCCAGGGGTTGATTGCCCATTGAAAAACAAAGGCCCCGAGGATATAGATTTTGTTGTGGTAAGGGAAAACACTGAAGGACTCTATGCAGGAGCAGGCGGGGTCTTAAAGAGGGGAACACCTGACGAAGTTGCAGTGCAGGAATCAATTAATACCAGGAAGGGTATCGAGAGGTGCATACGCTATGCCTTTGAGTACTGCAGAAAAAGAAATAAGATGAAGAAACTTACCTTGTGCGGAAAAACAAATGTCCTCACTTTTGCTTTTGACCTGTGGGAAAGAACATTCTATGAAGTAGCTAAGGAGTACACTGACATAAAAGTTGATTATGCCCATGTTGATGCCATCACCATGTGGTTTGTGAAAAATCCCGAGTGGTTTGACGTGATTGTCACAGACAACATGTTTGGAGATATCATTACTGACTTGGGGGCGATGATACAGGGAGGAATGGGTATAGCAGCAGGAGGAAATATAAATCCTTCCGGAGCATCCATGTTTGAACCCATTGGAGGCTCTGCCCCAAAATATACGGGGAAGAATGTCATCAATCCTCTTGCCGCAATCTGTGCAGGAGGAATGATGCTCGAACATATCGGCGAGGAAGAATCAGCTCTTCTCCTTGAAAAAGCAGTCATGGAAGTTACAGGAAAGCATCTCAAGAGTCTTGCCGCCGGTCAGATGGGTTACAGTACAACTGAGGTCGGCGACCTTGTTTCGCGATTTGTAACTGATCTCAGCCTTGATTGACAAAATAATGAATCCTTTGATATAAAGAAAGTCTATCCATTTGGAGCTCAGTCGTCCACCAGTGGCAGCGGGTGACTGTGTTCTGAATTTTATTTTTGAAATAGAACTAAGTTTTTATAAAGATTCCTGGGTAGCTCAGCCGGCAGAGCGGGTGGCTGTTAACCACTTGGTCGGGGGTTCGAATCCCTCCCCAGGAGCCATCCTTCGACAAGCTCAGGATTTGCCCTGATTAATATAAATTCAAGTTAAAAATCTGTCTTTCCCCTGCAAGGATATATTCTTAAGCATGTGGCTGAGAGGGGACGCCTTGCTTTCTTAGCAGGAGTATGCCTTAAGACCTTCAGTAAAAAGTTATGATTGAAATACTTTTCGAATATATATAAAATTTTGTTGTAATATGAACACGTCCGGATATTCTAAATATTAAGCGGCTATAAAGTATGTCGATAAGCACTACGAATATTCCCAAACATAAGATAGCAGACTTTTGCCGCAAATGGAAAGTCATTGAATTTGCCCTTTTTGGGTCGATTTTAAGTAAAGATTTTCGGCCTGACAGCGACATTGATGTTCTTGTGAGTTTTTCTGAAGATGCAAAATGGAGCCTTTTTGACATTGTTAGCATGCAGAATGAATTAAACGAAATCTTCGGACGAGATGTTGATTTAGTCGAAAAGGACGCGATCCGCAATCCGTTCCGCCGGCATTCTATTTTACGTTCAAAAAAGGTCATCTATGCAGCCTGAGGAACGCGATGCAGCGTATCTTTGGGACATATTAGATTCTGCTGAAACAATTCTTAAATTTACCTCAGGATCTAATTATAACTCTTCGCCTCTTCCGCCCGAAATGAAGGAAGAATGATTGTATTTATCTTGATGCTTTTCAAGGAACAGCATGACAAAAAGAAGAAAGCTAAAGAATTCAGAAACTGATGATGTAGAAGCTTACAGGTGTGAAACCGAGACCAGAAGAAATGTTGTTCCAGTAAGACTTGCTTCTTATGATGCTTCAACCCCAAAACCTAAGAAGTATAAATATGACCCCCACCTTGACCCGCAACTTGTATGGACTGGAAAAGCAGAAAACACATCCTTTGAAGTTCCTACCGTATCACTCCATATCCATGAACAGCAAAAGATGTTTGAGGGGAAGAATAAAAGAACAAAATTGTATAATTAGCCAAAATGAATACTCCCCGCCGCAAAGACGGCGGGGTATCTTTAGGTAAATTTTATTAATTTAAAATCCCACCCCGCCCCCCTTTTCCAAAGTGGGGGTAGGAGGAAACCCCACAGCAGAGACTGTGGGGTATTAAAAAGAAGTAATAAAATGCACTAAAGTCCATATCACCAATAAAACTTTCTATGTCGGTAATCGCTTGTAGTATATCCTTTATAAAGAGAGAATATTCCCGCTTCAAATATATACTACCTCTTTTAATATCCTGTCTTTAAGT
>Ga0315273_10004554_pt1 | contig 16981 bp, 15 predicted proteins | sample YL17G02_0_MG_FD_205753 | JGI IMG/M metagenome (GOLD analysis project Ga0315273, IMG submission 205753) | Sediment microbial communities from Yellowstone Lake, YNP, Wyoming, USA - YL17G02_0 | ecosystem: Environmental > Aquatic > Freshwater > Lake > Sediment | place: USA: Wyoming | collected... | reverse complement strand
CCGGGCCATCCGCGATCTCGGCGGCACGGTCGATCCAGCTCAGATCCCAGCCGGAGACCACGATCCGCGCGTGCTCGTCGGGATGCTCGAACAGGCCGGCATCGTGCGCCGCGGCTACGACGCAGGACGCGCGATGCGGATCGAACTGCCGACGCTCGATGCCGGTGCCGGAGCGGTCATGGACGACCTCCTCGAGCGCTACGCGCGCGGGGCCAAGGCCCGCGTGGAGCGGATCGTGCGTTTCGCCGAGAGCAGCCGCTGCCGGCATGCGCAGGTCGCAGAGCACTTCGGCGAGGAGTTCGGGGGGCCGTGCGGAGCGTGCGACGTGTGCGACCCGCCCCGCGGCCGCGCGGCACGGAGTGCGGCAACGCCACTGCCTGCGGACGTGGCCGGGTCGATCGTGCATGCGGTGGAGCGCCTCACCTGGCCGATCGGACGCCGGTCGCTCGTCGCGATGTTACGGGGATCGGTGTCGGCCCCACCGTCGGCACGCGCTTCGCTCGCGTTCGGCATCCTCGAGGCGGCCTCGGACGCCGAGGTGAAGCGATGGCTCAAGGCGCTCGAGGCAGCCGGCGCGATCGTCGAGGTGGAGACGGACGACGGCTACCGCGTACTCCGGGCCGTTCCCGACGCCGTCCTGCCTTCGCTTGGGCCGAAGAGCGTTGGCCCGGTGGACGACTCGGTCGTCGAGCGGCTGCGCTCGTGGCGACGAGAACGCTCGCGCGAGGATGGAGTGCCGGCCTACGTGGTGCTGCACGACGCAACGCTGCGTGACCTTGCAGCCACCCGACCGACGAGCCTGCACGAACTCGCGGCGGTGAAGGGTTTCGGCCCGACGAAGATCGACCGCTACGGCGACGACATCCTCAAGCTCCTTCCCCCGACTGAGGGCGCTCGATAGGCGGAGGCGCACCGACGGGGGAAGGAGCTTGAGACTTGACGCTTCGCCTTTTTCTTTGTGGAGCGTATAGCGCCGGCGCCGTCGTACTCCCGAAGTAGAACCAAGGCGCAGCCTGAATTCCAGCTCCTTCCCCACCGAGCAGCCCCATCGCCGCCAAGAGCTCATTTCGAGGGAAGGAGCTAGAGTTCCCATCTTGCGGCTTCGACGAGGCACAAAGGCGCCGCGGAAGCGGGGCCGGATTCGTAAGCTGCGCCTTCTCGCGGTGCTCATCGTGCTGGTGCTGCTCGCGGGGATGGCGTTCTCATTCGGTCTGGTTCGCGCCGTCGCGAGCGAGATCCCCCTTCTCGACCCCGCGGCGCAGCGCCCGCAGGTCGACGGTGTCATCTATGCGGCGAACGGCCGCTCCGTGCTCTCGGTGCTCCGCGGAGAAGAGAGTCGCGTTCTGCTCAAGAACATCAGCGACGTCTCGCCCATCATGCGCCAGGCGATCGTCTCGATCGAGGATCGCCGTTTCTACGAGCACAATGGCGTCGACACACGCGGGATCGCGCGCGCTCTGTGGCAGGACGTCCAGTCGCAGGGTGTCGTCGAGGGCGGCTCGACCATTACGCAGCAATTCGTCAAGAACGCGTACGTGCGGAACGAGCGGACGATTGCCCGGAAGGTACGAGAGGCGGCACTAGCGTGGCAGCTCGAGCAGCGGTGGACGAAGGACCGGATCCTGCTCGCCTACCTCAACACGATCTACTTCGGGAACGGCGCCTACGGGATCCAACAGGCCTCACGCACCTACTTCGGCAAGGGCGCCCGACGCCTCACGCTCACCGAATCGGCGCTGCTCTCCGGCCTGCCGGCCGACCCGTCGCTGTACGACCCGACTCAGCATCCGCGAGCAGCCAAGCAGCGCCGGCACTACGTCCTCCAGACGATGTTCGACCAGGGGAAGATCACCGCTCGCCAGCTTCGCAACGCGTCACGCGCTCCGCTGCCGAAGGCCGATGACGTCCGGCTGCCGGGCACCCAGGGCCCGGGCCAGTACTTCGTCAACTACGTCAAGGATCAGCTCATCGCGAAGTACGGCGCCGGCCGCGTCTTCGGCGGCGGCCTCAAGGTGACGAGCACGATCGACCTGGGTCTACAGGAAACGGCGCACCGGGCGATCGAGAGCGTGCTGAAGTCGCCTGACGGCCCGTCTGCCGCGCTCGTTGCGATCGATCCGAGGACGGGTGCAGTGCGGGCGATGGTGGGTGGATCGAACTTCCACGAAAGCCAGTTCAACCTCGCCACCCAGGCGGAGCGGCAGCCGGGCTCGTCCTTCAAGCCGATCGTGCTCGCAACGGCCCTGCGACAGGGCATCTCACCGGTGACGTCCTTCGACTCGAAGCCCGTCGAGATCGACGCGGGCGACCGGATCTGGCATGTCACGAACTACGAGGGGGACTACCTCGGCCGGGTCGATCTGGCTCGGGCGATGGTCTCGTCCGATAACTCCGTCTATGCGCAGCTGACGGAGTTAGTCGGCCCGAAGGCGATCGTCAAGACCGCGCACGCGCTCGGTATCCGCAGCAAGCTCGATCCCTACTTCTCGATCGGGCTGGGGGCGGTCGCGGTCAACCCGCTCGACATGACGCGCGCCTACGCGACCTTCGCCAACCACGGGGTTCGTGTCGACGGCTCGCTCACAGAGGATCGGCCCAGGGTCATCGAGCGCGTCGAGTTCGCGCGTACCGGTCACGTCTCGGAGAACCGGCCCGTCGCCAGACCCACGATGACGACGGAGCAGGCCGACCTTCTCACCTCGATCTTGCAACGAGTCGTCACCCAGGGCACCGGCAAGCGCGCGGCGCTGGCCGATCGGCCTGCCGCAGGTAAGACGGGAACAACCGACAACTACGGCGACGCGTGGTTCGTCGGCTACACGCCGCAGCTCGCCGTCGCCGTCTGGGTCGGGTATCCCGATGAGCTGAGACCGATGCTGACCGAGTTCGGGGGTAAAGCCGTGGCCGGAGGCACGCTGCCCGCGCTGATCTGGAAGGCGTTCATGACCGCCGCCGCCAGGGATCTGAAAGCCGAGCCGCAACCTTTCCCCGCAACGCCGTACATTCCGGCGGCAGAGAAGCGAATCGTCTGGCGTCGCGGCTCCTACAAGCTCGACAACGGCTACTGCCCCGGCACCCGCGTTGTTGCGTACTTCTCCGGCCAGGGGCCGTCCGCACAGGCCGAGTGCTATGCGAACGAGGTGACCGTGCCTCTCGTGATCGGCAAGACGCTCGACGCGGCCAACGAGACCCTCGCCCGGGCGCCGCTTGGTAGTGAGTTGATCGGTGTTCCCGCCAAAACAGGGAAGCGGCCCGGAACCATCGTCAACCAGGAGCCCCGGAACGGGTTCCTCTCTGCGAACGACGCGGTACGGCTCTATGTGACGCGGCCCGATCCTCGCTACGGACTGCTGCCGAACCTCGTCGGCTCGAGCGTTACTGCTGCGAAGGCACGGCTTCGGAAGCTCAGGGCCAGGACGACGATCAGCTACGACAAGGGGCCGGCGGGATCTGTCCTTGAGCAGAAGCCGGAACCGGGGGTCGCCGCAGGGCACGGTCTCAAGGTGACCTTGCTCGTGGGGCGCTAATTCCTCATCCGGACGCCCAGCGCGTCCCCCTGATGAGATACCGCCACGGCAGCTCGGCCGCCTTCGTGATCCCGATGCGCGGCGTCGCGACGACATCAACGAGATTCCGGGGTGGCTCCAGAGCGAAGGGCGGCGCCACGATGACCAGCCCGTCGTCTGCCCCACTGATTCCGAGTGCCTGCGTGAGCTTCCCCGGCCCGGAACAGAGAGCCCGCTCTTCGAGGTCGCCGCGGCGGGCGCGCATCTCGGTAAGGCCCCGGGTCGGCTCGAGTGCGCGCAGCAGCACCGCCGCCCCCGTGCCCTCGGGCTCGCAGGCCACGTTCACGCACCAGTGGATCCCGTACGAACGGTAGACGTACAGCGTCCCGGGATGACAGAACATGGAGCCGTTGCGTTCGGTGCGACCGCGGTACCCATGGCTCGCCGGGTCGCCGGGCGCGTAGGCCTCCACCTCGACGACGACGCCTCCGACGCCGTTCCGCAGAAGCGTCCAGCCGAGAAGTCCACGTGCAACGTCGTGGACGCTCCCTGCGAGCACCTCCTCCAGGGTCAAGCGCCGTCGGAAAAGAGCTGAGGGTGCTCGCGCTTTCGCGGGCGTGACCGCTGTTGCTCCGAGGAAGCCGACTCGGCACCCATCTCCTCCAGGATCGTCTCCTGGGTGCGCGAGGCCACCATCGCAGCCGCCATTCCCTCGACCCAGACGAGCGTGCGCCGCCCGTTGCCGCGCTCGTCGCCGACGATCGGCTCGAGCGCGTAGATCCGATCGGCCCGCACGTACTTGCCGAAGCCGAGAAACACCATGCGTGGCGCGGTGGGCATCGTCGGCACAGTATGGCCATGAAATCGGTCTGGGACTACCCTCGCGGCCCTGTCTCGAACATGTCGCGAAACGGCTCCGCGTGATAGAACTGCGCACCCTGCGATCGCCGCTGGCCCTGGATCGGTAGGCTCGCCGCCGATGGCGCGGATCTACCTCTCCCCTCCGCATCCGTCGGGCCGAGAGCTCGAGTTCGTCGAAGACGCGATCGCGTCCAACTGGCTCGCCCCACTCGGCCCGCACGTCGACGCTTTCGAACAGGAGATCGCCGCGGTCGCAGACGTGCCTCATGCGTTGGCACTCTCGAGTGGGACAGCCGCGCTGCACCTGGCGCTCATTGTTCTCGGGATCGGCACCGGAGACGAGGTGATCTGCTCGTCGCTCACGTTTGCCGCTAGTGCCAACGCCATCCGCTACACGGGTGCCGCTGCGGTGTTCGTCGACTGCGACGCAGACACCTGGACGATGAATCCCGCTATGCTCGACGAGGCGCTCGCAGACCGCCGCCGCCAGGGTGCCCGCGTTCGCGCCGTTCTTGCCGTCGATCTCTACGGCCAATGCTGCGACTACGACGCCCTCCAGGGAGTCTGCGACCGCTACGACGTACCGCTGCTGCAAGACGCCGCGGAATCCCTTGGTGCGACCTACCGTGGAAGGCCGTCCGGCGGTCAGGGCGTGCTCGCGGCATTCTCCTTCAACGGCAACAAGATCATCACGACGAGTGGAGGCGGCATGCTGGTGTCCGCCGACCCCGACCTGATCGCCCACGCCCGGAAGCTCTCGACGCAGGCCCGCGACTCCGCGCCGCACTACGAACACTCGGAGCTCGGTTTCAACTACCGACTCAGTAACGTGCTCGCCGCGCTCGGTCGGGCGCAACTCGCGGTGCTCCCCGAGCGGGTGGCCGCCCGGCGGCGGCTCAATGCGCGCTATCGCGAGCTGCTCGCCGACGAGGCCGGCATCACATTCATGCCGGAGGCGCCGTACGGCACGAGCAACCACTGGCTGACATGTATCCTCGTCGACCCCGAGGCCTTCGGCGCCGACCGCGAGGAAATCCGCATCGCGCTCGAGCTGCTCGACATCGAGGCGCGGCCTGTCTGGAAGCCGATGCACCTACAACCCGTATTTGCGAGCGATCCAAGCTACGGCGGTGCGGTATCGGCCCGGCTCTTCGAGCTCGGCCTGTGCCTCCCGAGCGGCTCCGCCCTGTCCACCGGAGATCAGGATCGCGTCGTCGCAGGCCTCCGTGCAGCTGGCCGCCGACCGAGCTGAGCCAGTTCCCTACGAGCTTGTAACGCTCGCCTCGACGTGGTCGAGCCAGTGCGACCAACGGTCGCTGCGGCCGTTGACCGTGTCGAGGTAGTGGCTCTGGATCTCCCGTGTGACCGGCCCGACGCCGAGCTCCTGGTCGTCGACCGCCCGTACCGGTGTTACCTCGGCCGCCGTGCCGGTCATGAAGAACTCGTCTGCCAGATAGAGGTCGGACCGGATCAACGGCGTCTCCTCGACGACGTAGCCGAGGTCCTGGGCGATCGTGATCACGGCATCGCGCGTCAACCCGGGCAGGATCGACGTCGAGAGAGGCGGGGTGCGGATAACGCTGTTCTTGACCACGAAGATGTTCTCACCAGGGCCGTCGGCGACGAAGCCGTCGTCGGTGAGCAGAATGCCCTCGTCGTACCCGCCGCGGCGGGCCTCCGTGGTCGCCAGCATCGAGTTGAGGTAGACGCCGCTTGCCTTCGAGGCATGCGGGATCGTGTTCGGGCCGACGCGCTTCCAGGACGAGATGCACGCGGTGATGCCCTGTTCGAGCGCGTTCTCGCCGAGGTAGGCGCCCCAGGGCCAGCTCATGATCACCGTCTCGACGGGGTTGCCCTGCGTCGAAACGCCGAGCTGGCCGTAGCCGTAGAACGCAATCGGGCGGATGTAGCAGGCGGGCAACCCGTTCACACGGACGAGCTCGTGGGTCGCTTCGCGCAGCTCCTCGACCGAGAACGGGATCTCCATGTACAGCAACCGCGCTGAGTCGTGCAGCCGCTGCATGTGGTCGGCAAGCCGGAAAACCGCCGGCCCCTTCGGGGTCTCATAGCAGCGGATGCCCTCGAATACGCCGGAGCCGTAGTGGAGCCCGTGCACGCCGACATGCACCTTCGCGTCGGCCCAGTCGACGAGCTCGCCGTTCATCCAGATCTTCTCGGTCGCCTCCATCACGTTCCTCCGTGTTCGCGTTTTCGCCTGTACCAAATGCGTGGGGGACAGACTCAAGTCTATCCCCCACACATCTTCCTATTCCTGGACGATGTCTTCGGCGCTACCGCTCGTCAGCCGCATCAGCTCGACCGGCGAGAGCATCGCCAGGTGGCATTCCGAGCCCGCCCCGACCCAGACAACCGCGCTCGAGAGGAGGGTCTGCTCGACGAAGATCGCCACACCGCCGGGAGGCGGGAACGGCGCCACGGCACCCGGGGCGAAGCCCGTCGCGGCGAGTACCTCGGGCGGACGCGCGACGCGCGCGTGATCGACGCCGGCTGCCCGGGCGACCTTTGCCGGGTCGGCCCGGCGATCTCCAGGAACGAGCGCGATCACTGCTTGCTCGCCGCAGACGAACACGAGTGACTTCACGATCTGGTCGAGCGCACAGCCGATCGCGTCCGCCGCAGCCTGCGCCGTGGGCGCGTCGGTCCCGAGCTCTTCGAGCCGTGCCTCGGCACCCGCTGCCCGGAGAAATGCTGCAACGCGCTCGACGGGCTCGGGCCAGGGCATTGCCGGATTGTAGGCTCCTTCCTGCGCGGGGCCGTACCACCTTCGCTGTGCGCGCCTATCCGGGGGAGGGAGCTAGTAGACGAACGGGATCAACCGCCGGCGAACGCGGCGCCGATAGGCGTCGTACTCGTCGTAGACATTGGCAAGAAGTCGCTCTTCGACGCGAATCTTGCCGGCCCAAAGGCCGAGGAGCGCACCTGTGAGCGCGAGCGCCGGGACACTCGCGAAGAGCGAATACCCGACGAACAGAACGAGGCCGCCCGTGTAGATCGGATGCCGGACGATCGCGAACGGCCCCCACGTCACGAGTCCCGCCAAGACCGGCTTCGGGAACGGAGTCAGCGACCGGCCGAGTGTCCGCCCCGCCCACACCGCGAACGCGCCACCCACGATCGCGAGGACGGCGCCGATCGCCGAGAGCACCTGGTGCCAGTCCGCAGGCCAGTCGGGCGGCACGAAGCCGGCGGCGATGATCGCCGCCATCAGCACGAACTGCGAGACGACCCAGCCCGTGCCTCTGCCGGCGCTCGGAACCGGGACGGGCATGCGTCCGTCTCCTACTGGTTTCCGGTCCATGGACTCGGAAGGCGCATCAGCCAAGGTCGATGAAGATCGCGTCGCCGAAGCCGACGTTGTGCATCTCCTCGATCAGCGACGGGGACGGCGGATCGTCGACCGACAGAGCCATCAGAACCTGCCGACCGTCACGGGTCCGCGACACCGCCATGTTCGCGATGTTGGCCTCGTTTGCACCGAACAACGTGCCGACCTTGCCGATCACCCCGGGGATGTCGTCGTACCGGAAGAACACCATGTCCGAGGCCAGTTCGATGTCGATCCCGAACCCGTACGCGCTTGCGAGGAAGAGTCGTGGTTCTGGCCCGATCGTCGTCCCCGAAACCTCGACCTCCTCCCCACCCTCGGGTGTCACTCGTACCTCGACGATGTTCATGTAGTCGCGTGAGCCGCGCAGTCGCTCCTCGGAAACCGTGATGCCACGCTCGGCGGCAAGCAGCGATGCGTTGACGTAGTTGACGGTCTGATCGACCCGCCCCTGGAAGATGCCGTTCAGCGCGGCGACGGTGAGCAGGCGCGTGTCGTAGTCGGAGAGCGGTCCGTGCGCCGCCACAGCGACCCGGCGTGGCCGTCCGCCGGCAAGCTCGACCGCGAGCCGGCCCAGCTTGGCGGCAAGTGGGATGAACGGCCCCAGCACTTCGAGAGATGCCTTGTCGACGACCGGAATGTTGACGGCGTTCGTAACGAGGCCCCCCTCGAGCGCGGCCACTACCTGCTCGGCAATGATCACTCCCGCGCGGTCCTGTGCCTCATCGGTCGAGGCAGCGAGGTGCGGCGTCACGACGACGCCGTCGAGTTGGAGCAGCGGACCATCGTATGGTTCCGTTGAGAAGACGTCGAGGGCGGCGCCCGCGAGCTTGCCGGAGCTGAGCGCCTCGGCGAGAGCCTCCTCGTCGATCAGCGCTCCACGCGCCGCATTGACGATCCGGGCTCCGTCTTTCAGCTTCGCGATCGTCTCGCGGTTGATCATTCCCCGCGTCTCGTCGGTCAGGGGTAGATGCAGGGTGAGGAAGTCGGCTGCACCGAGAACGTCGTCCACTCCGGGCGCGCGCTCGACGCCGAGCTCTCGGAAGCGCTCGTCGGCGACGAAGGGGTCATACGCGACGACGCTCATGCCGAGCCCCACGGCGCGGCGCGCGACCTGCTGGCCGATCCGGCCGAAGCCGAGCACGCCGAGGGTCTTTCCCTGGAGCTCGACCCCACCCCACTTCGATCGCTCCCAGCGACCCTGCTTGAGTGCCGCATGCGCCTGTGGGATGTTGCGCGCAAGGGCCACCATGAGCCCGACGGTCTGCTCGGCGGCCGAGACCACGGTCGACTCGGGCGCGTTCGCAACGACAATGCCGCGCCTCGTCGCCGCCTCGACGTCGACGTTATCGACGCCGACGCCGGCGCGCCCGATCATCTTCAGGTTCGTGGCACGCTCGATCAGGTCGGCTGTGAGCTTTGTCGCCGAGCGAATCACGATCGCGTCGTACCGGTCGATGATCTCCTCGAGCGGCGTCACCTGGTCGTCATCGACCTCGAACTTCGAGCGGAGCAGGTCCACTCCGGCATCGGCAATCGACTCGCGGATCAGCACCCGCATCGTCAGCCGGCAGTCTCGTAGGCAGCCAGAGCAGCGGCGCCGGCGGCGCCCCGCTCGACCGTCGCGCCCATCTCCACGAGCTGAAGCTCGATTGCACCGAGCACGGTCGTGATGTCGAACACGTCGACGTAGCCGATGTGGCCGATGCGGAACAGCCGGTCGATCACGTCACCGTGGCCGCCCGCGACCGTGATGCCGTAGCGGTCGCGCAGCGCAAGCCGCAACGCGACGGCGTCGATCCCCGGCGGCGTGAGGATTCCCGTCAGCACCGCGGCGCTGTCGTCGTCGGGCGAATACAGATCGAGTCCCATTGCCTTCGCGCCGGCGCGGCAGGCCCGGCCGAGCGCGACATGGCGTGCGAAGACGTTCTCGAGCCCTTCGGAGAGGATCAGCTCGAGCGCAACGTTGAGCGCCACGACGGTCGACGTCGCAGGGGTGAACGGCGTGCTGCCCTTCTCCTGGTTCGACCGGGCACGCGACCAGTCCCAGTAGAACCGGGGTAGCGTCGCCTCGTCAACCTTCGCCCAGGCTCGCTCGGAGACGGAGGCGAAAGCGAGACCAGGCGGCGTCATCAGGGCCTTCTGCGAGCCGGTGACGACGACGTCGATCCCCCAGGCGTCCGTCCCGAGAGGGACAGCGCCGAGACTCGAGATCGCGTCCACCACCGATATCGCGCCCGCATTGTTGCAGGCGGCGACGAGCGAGCGGATGTCGGAGACGACACCGGTCGAGGTCTCCGAGTGCACGAGCAACGCAACCCTGGCGCCGCTTTCGGCCAGCACGCGGGAGACGTCCTCGGCCGCAGGCGCCTTGCCCCAGTCATAGGTCAACTCGACGACGTCGCAGCCGAACGCCGCGACCATCTTCTGCCAGCGCGTGCCGAAATTCCCGTGCGAAACGGCGAGTACCTTCTCGCCCGGCGAGAGGAGGTTCGCGACGGCTGACTCGAAGGCTCCGGTACCGGAGGCGGTGAAGACGAGTACCTCGTTCTCTGTGCAGAAGACCTGGCGGAGACGCCGGTGCATCTCCATGAACACCGCCTTGAAGTCGGGCGAGCGGTGGTGGATGACCGGCTCGGCCAGGGCGGCGAGTACTTCCGGCGGCACCGGTGTCGGGCCCGGAGTGAGGAGATAGCGCTTCTGTGGCATGGCTTCGAGCGTAGCTACCGGGAATCAGGCCAGACGCCGGCAACTCTCACTCGGGACCCTCAGGGGCGGTGCCCGGTGAACGTCATCACCTGCTGGAACGTTGGCCGGTTCGTCCAGCGCATCGTGTCCGGGATGATGCCGGTGGAGAAGCCGATGCGCTCCTTCGTCGCGTCGGCGCGCCACGCCGTGGGGTCGGCGCCCTGCGCTGCCTGGAGCGACGCGGCGGCCACGTCGACCGCCGCCCACAGCGCCGCGCGGCACGTCGCGAGGTCGCCGCCGCCGCAGTACCGAGCAGAGAACGGGGCCTTCACGGGCCGTCCGAGCACCGTTCGGAGATCCTTGTCGAGATAGCCGTACCAGCCCTCGATGTACGCGGAGCCGCCGGGCCCAGCCGCGTCGTCACGCGGCATCAGCTGCTCCAGGCGAGCCGTCAGCGAACCGAGAACCGGACTCATCACGGCCTCGGTCAACGGCTTCCAGGCAGCGTCGAGCATCGCGGCACCGGGATCGTCGACCTTCCCGTCGAGCGCGAGGTCGATCCTGCTGCCACCCGCGGCAAGCCAGGTATCGATCGTCTTCGCCGCAGCGTCGGCCCTCGGAGTCGGGGCCGGCCCGCCGGCGAGTACCGCCCGGATCAGAGGCCACGTCCTGACGACCCGCAGATCCTGGGTGGCCGCGTCGTTCATCACGGAGACGACACTTGGCAGCGTGTGCTTCTTCAGCTTCGCGATGCCGGATGCGAGCAGATCGACACGCTGCACAGGTCCGAACGAGAGGGTCGAGTCGGCTGCCCCCACGTTCCGGGCAGGCTTGTTGTTCCAGTTGAGGATCACGCCGGACGGCGGGTTGACTCCCTGCGCGTGCTGCGCCGGCGTCAGGAAGCCCTTCCAGTCGTACTCACCGGTACCAACGGTTGGAAGCGCCGGATCGGTACCGGGAGCACGGACGGGCAGCCGGCCGCTCGAGAAGAGGGCGATGTCGCGGTCGTCGGCGTAGAACCAGTTGAACGAGAACTCGACCTTCGCCATCGTCTTCAGGAACGTCGCCGCGGACGTCACCTGCCCCGTGTTGATCGCATAGAACGCCTGTGCGCTGAGCAGTTCGCGGCCCCGGGTCGAGCGCGTCAGCGATACCGCCACCCGGGCGCCGGCGACGGCCGCGTAGCCGACGACGGGGCCGTGTCCTGTCTCGTAGAACGCGATCGGCTGATCGGGCTTCCCCGAGGCGCGCAGCGTTCCCGCAGCGACGCGGCGCATGGGCAGGCACTGGCCGCGGAAGACGTAGTGCCGATCGTCGCCGTTGCACAGCGTCTCGACGAAGAGGTCGATGTTGTCGGCCTGCGACGACGTCACGCTCCAGGCAAAGTCGGCCCCGCGCCCGATCACGACGAACGGAACGCCGGGGAAGAGCGCACCTCGAGCAGCGAACCCGGCGCCCTCGAGCTCCACCTCTGCGAAGAACTCGGGGAAGAAGTAGCCAACCTGGGGCCCGGCCACGAACAGCGGGTGACCGGTGGCCGACCGCTTCGCTCCAACGAGGAGAGCGTTTGACGCGAAGGCCGGCTGGAACGGTGGAGGATCCGCGAAAGACCCGTCGTCGAGCACGACGCTTCCGGGCGCGGAGCTCGGCGTCTGCTCCTGGGGGAAGCTGTCGGGAACCGAGACGGGTGCCTCGGGGTCGTTCGACCGGCGCAGGTCGGCGAACACGGCGTTTCCCTGCGTCTCACCGAGCTTCGCGTGCAGCGCGGAGAGAAACATCGCATTCTGCGCCTCCTTGCCGCCGTTCGCGCCGAACCGGGACGCAATCAGAGCTGCCGCCGCGACGACGTCGTTGGCGGTATACGGCTGCACCGGTAGACCGAGGCGCGCGTAGTACCCGTTGATGCCAGCGGCGTACGCCGTCACTATCGAAGCCATGCGCTTTCCGGAGGCACCGCTGCCGCGTAACGCGTCCATCTGGTTCGCGAGGAAGGCCTCCGTCTCGCCACTCGGCACGAAGGTCTTGCCCGACAACGCGAGCTGGAGCGGGTCGATGCCCGGGATGTCGAGCGCCGCAGCCCGTGAGGGGCCACGGATCAGATTGAGGAGCAACCCCCGGTCCTCTGCCGTCACCCAGCCCGCACCGTAGGCGACGTTCGCCTCGCTCGTTCCCCGAACCCGCGGCACGCCGTAGCGATCGCGCTCGACGACGACGCCCTTACGGGGCCGCTCAGTCCTGACCGGCTTCAGACCGCCGCCGAGCGGTGCAGGCTTGAACCAACGCTCGAGCGCCTTCTGGGTCACCTTGCCCCGAAGCGGTGTCAGTCCGTCGTACAGTTTGGCCTGGTCGTTCGTGTTGCTGTCGAACGTGAGGCCGCCGTTCTGGCCAGGCGGGAGCACGGAACGCGAGACGGCGGCATAGTCGCGAGGCGGCGCACCTGCGCTCGCGGCCGATATAACGGCAAGCACCGACGCCAGTGTGACCAGGACGATGGATGGAAAACGTACCGGCATCAGACAGCAGCCTACTAGGCTCTGCTGCAATGGAAGCGCTGCTTGCCTTTGTTGCGACGCTCGTCTCGCTCCGCCTGAGTGCCGACCTTCTGCGCCGATATCGCGAGCGGCCCGCACCCGAGCTCCTTGCGTGGGCGGCGGCGCTCGGTGCCTTTGCCGCCGGGTCGGGAGCGCTCGCCTGGGGGGCGGCGGCGGACTGGAGCAACCCGGCGTTTCGCGTCTACTACCTCTTCGGCGCACTCCTCGCGGCCGCGCTTCTCGGGGCCGGCTCGCTCCTGCGCGTCGGCGTCCGGTGGGTCGGGCCCCTGGCGCTCGTCTACGTCGGCCTCGCCATAGGGATCGCGATCGCTGTGCCACTGACGGCGCCCGTCAGCGGGAGCTCGATTCCGGAGGCGCAGGCGTACCTGAACCTGTTCCCGGCCCGGGTGCTCGCAATTGGGGCGAACTCACTCGGCACACTCGCGGCGGTCACGGTGGCGTTGATGGGCGTGCGACGGCGTCCACTCGGCAATACGCTCATCCTCGCGGGCCTCCTCGTCGCCGCGCTCGGAAGTGCTCTCGCCGGCCTCGGCGAGGCAGAGTCGGCGTTGTTCTCCGCGGCCGCTGCATTGCTTCTGTACGGCGGCTTCGTCCTGCCTGGCCCTACACCCGCATCGGGGCCTCGGGTGGACGCTCGCCGCGGGCCCGCCGGCGCCGCTCCCTGAACCACACGAGCGCAAGCAGGCCGCCGACGAGCAACGCGATCAGGGTCTCGGCGATGAGCCCAGGAGTACCACCGTGCGCGAGCAGGTTCATCCGCGCGAGAGCAGCCAGAGGCCGCCGACCGTGTAGACAACCATCAGCGCCAGCATCGCATACTGGCTGCGCAGCGCGTCGTCCCGCTCGCGGAAAATCGCCACCGCCCGGTCGTGGGCAACGACGAGCCCGGCCACGTGGCCGAGCACGAGCGAGGCCGCCTGGACGTACCAGATCGTGGTCGGTCCCAGCACGGCGATGTTCGGTTGCACCCCTGCCGTTCCGAAGATGTCCCAGCCCCTGCCGAACGGATCCGAGAGGAGCGGTACTGCGAACTGGCCCTGGATCACGAACAGCGAGAAGTAGTGCGCCACGGTGTAGACGAGGGCGATCGGGACGAGGGAGAGGACGAAGTCGGGCCGGAGCGACCGTGGGGCGCTGACCATCGAGCGGGCTGCAGCGCAGGCCGCGAGGAACGCAAGGAGAACGACGGTGATCGCCGCCACGAGGCCCGCGAGGTTCAGCCCTGCGACCAGAAGCTCTCCGGTTCCAGGCCGATCGAAGACGTACGGAGCCTCGACGCGCGCGACGAGGTCCTGCCACGTGATCGCGCGGCTGTAGCCGTCGAAGCCGACCGAACCGAGAGCGACGGCGATGAACAAGGTCGAGCCCGGCACGGGCTCCGCACCTGCCAGGCCGGTGAGTGGCAGCCGCAGCCGGATGCGCCCTTCGCGTGCCGCGAGCGGTGCGATCCGGGCGATGTACGCAAACAGGATCGCGAAGCCTTCACCCCGTGCAGTCCACGTGTCCCGCCCGAACGCGAGCATGCCGAAGAGTGCCACGTAGGAGTAGAGCGCAATGGCGAACGCCAGGGCCCGCGGGTTCGAGGGGTTCGAGTAACACAGTTCGAGCGTGACGAAGGCGAACAGGGCAACTGCACCAGGAAAGCGCCCGAAGCGCTCGGGGTAGACGGCCAGTGGTCGTGCTTCGCGGCCCACGTGCTCCCACACCCACACGAAGGCATCCGCGATCGCCCGCCAGGGGCTGAGAGCCCGCCACACGTTCCCGAAGAGGAGCGAGAGCAGCGGCAGGCCAAGCCAGAAAATGACGTAAACCCATGTCGGTGCGAGGTTCTCGAACGGGTCGCTCGTGCCGACGAGCGCGGCGGCGAGCACGACGGCGAAGAGCACGACCGAGATAGCCTGGACGACGATCCGCACCGGCCCGAGGACGAGCCGGCTGAGGGAATCTCCCAGATCACGGCCTACCGAGCGCTTTTCGAGCTGCGGGGTCTTCCACAGAGCGCCGAGAACGACGAACGACACCACGAGCACGACAGCTCCGCCCCAGTAGAAGAGCCACGCAGGAACGGGGAGGTCCTGAACCCCCCCGATCCCGTGCGCGAGAACGTGCGGCAGAAGCTCGGTCGTCAGGGCCGTACCGTCAACTGCGCGAGCAGTGCGTCTGGATGGTGAAGCTCGAGCTCGAACCGACCGGGCACCCTGGCCACGAACTGGATCACCGTTGGCACTCCTTTCCGCGGCTTCTTCTCGATGTTGTAGCCGTGCAGGTGGATCTCGGTGCCTGCGTTCGTGTTAATGACGAACCGGACGGTCTGGCCCTTCTTCACCGACGGCCGCTTGATACCGCCGACTGTGCGGCCGTTGACGACGGCTATCGAGATGACGACGGGCTTGACCACGGTTGCGTGCGCGGTGGCCGCGGTGGGAACAGCGACCGCGACGAGCGCGATCATGATGACGAGTGCTTTGCGCATGGGTTCTCCGGCGAATGGGAGCGACGCGCAGAAGCTCAGCGTCGCGGGTACACCCGGATGATGCCAGCAGCCCCGACGAGGCGCACGCCCTGTCCTCGTGGGAGCCGCGCCGTCAGCCGAGCAGCTTCGCGCGCACGATTTCGCTCACCGCACGCGGGTCGGCGCTGCCACCCGTCTCCTTCATCACCTGGCCGACGAAGAACCCGAGCAGGCCATCCTTGCCGCCCCTGAAGGCTGCCACCTGGCCGGGGTTCGCAGCGATCACCGCGTCGACCAGCGGCTCGAGCTCGGCGGCGTCGCTGACGACCTCCTGAGCGAGGAACGGCTCGGCCGAGAAGCCGGGCTCGCCGGCCTTCGCGATCGCCTCGTCGAAAGCTGCTCGTGGGATCCTCTCGCGCGCCCCGACGAGCTTCGCAAGCTCGACGGCGTCGACCGCGGCAGGATCGACCCCGGCACCCACGAGGTTGTTCGCGATCACGTTCGAGGCTGCGAGACGATCGGCGCCCGCTGCGACCGTCGCCTCGTAGAGGCCGTCGAGGCCGCCCGTCACGAGCACGAGTGCGCGCTCGAGATCGAGCTCGTTGCCAAGTCGCGCAACGCGGACAGCCGGCGGCTCGGACAACTCTCCCCGCAGCCGCTCGACCATCTCGGCCGAGGGCTCCACCGGCACGAGGTCGGGCTCGGGGAAGTAGCGGTAGTCGTCTGCCTCTTCCTTGGAACGACGTGGCGTGAGCGTTCCCGACCCGGCGTCGAAGTCGAACGTCTCCTGCCTCACCTCGCCGCCGGCATCCCAGACCGCAATCTGCCGCGCCGCCTCGGCGTCGATTCCGCGGGCGATGTAGTTGAACGAGTTCATGTTCTTGATCTCGCACCGCGTCCGCAGCTCGTTGGAGCCCTGGGGACGCACGGAGACGTTCGCGTCGACGCGTAACGTGCCTTTCTCCATCTCGGCGTCCGAGATGCCGAGCTCGACGACCGTCTGCCGGAGCAACAGCAGGAAGCGCTTGGCCTCCTCGGAGGAGTGAATGTCCGGCGCGGTGACGATCTCGAGCAGGGGCGTACCGCCACGGTTGTAGTCGACGAGGGAGTACTCGGCCCCGCCGATCCGGCCGGAGTGCCCACCCATGTGCACCGTCTTTGCGGCGTCCTCTTCGAGATGGGCACGCACGATCCCGACCTCGAGCTCTCCCTCGGGCATTTGTACTAGCATACTGCCATTTTCGCAAGATGGCATATCGTATTGTGAGATCTGATAGCCCTTGGGAAGATCGGGATAGAAGTAGTTCTTGCGCGCGAACACGGCTCGAGGGGCGATCTCGCAGCCGAGCGCGAGGCCGAGCTTGACGGTCCATTCGATGGCGGTGCGATTCATCACAGGAAGCGCGCCCGGGAAGCCGAGGCAGACAGGACAGGTCTGGGTGTTCTCCCCCGCTCCGTACCCGGCGGCGCAGCGGCAGAACATCTTCGTGCGCGTCTTGAGCTGCACGTGGATCTCCAACCCGACAACGGTTTCCCAGGTGCTGCTTGTAGTGGTCATCGGGAGCTCTCCAACCCA
>Ga0315273_10004553_pt1 | contig 16982 bp, 9 predicted proteins | sample YL17G02_0_MG_FD_205753 | JGI IMG/M metagenome (GOLD analysis project Ga0315273, IMG submission 205753) | Sediment microbial communities from Yellowstone Lake, YNP, Wyoming, USA - YL17G02_0 | ecosystem: Environmental > Aquatic > Freshwater > Lake > Sediment | place: USA: Wyoming | collected... | reverse complement strand
CACGTTTCGGGCACCCAGTAGGTGCCCTGCGGCGGCGTTGGCCTCCAGGTCAGGCCGTTGGCGGTCGTTCGGATCACCTGCGCGTTGCCCGGTGCCGAATAGCAGATCCCTGGCGACGGACAGTTGATGTCTCCCATTACAGGGCAGTAGTAGTAGGGCGCCGCACTGATCAGGTCCAGCGTGAGCGGTACCGGGGCCAGGAAATTCGGCGAGCGCAAGAAGTTGGCAGTGCCCGCCACGGCCGGGTCGTAACAGGTGGCGCCGGCAAGGAGAACATTGTCCTTCTTGGTCACGGCGACGGAGTGCAGCCAGCCGTGGTAGTAGCCGCTGATCGTCTTGTCCCACGTGACGCCGCCGTTCGTGGTGCGGATGACGGTAGCGCCCCGGCCCGCGCCAACGCAGGTATTGGTGTCCAGGCAGTCCAGCCCCTTCATCCATGACTCGGTGTTGGTCAGCACCGTGCTCGCCCAAGTGGCGCCGCCGTCCGTTGTCTTGATCGCCGTCGACGGGGAGTAGACGCTCCAGTCGGGTCCGCCGATGGCGTAACCTACGCTCGCACTCGGGAAGGTGATATTGCGCCACTTGACGTTCGGATCTGAGTACACGCGCTGCCAGGTACCAGCCCCGGCCGGGGTTGAAGTCGGTGTTGGCGTGTGCGTCGCAGTTGCGCCTGCCTGCGGAGTGGACGTGGGCGTGGCGGTGGCGGCGGCCAGCTGAGTGGATGTCGGCGTGCGCGTGGGGGTGGCGGTTGCCGCCGGCGCACCGCTGAGCCTGCGCACGTCCACCATGTGGATCCACTCGTCGCCGTTGTTGTTGCTGTCGATCGCGAGATCGGCCCGGCCTGACGCCAGCCGCTTGCCGAACTGGGCGTCGGTAATCGTCAGCTGCTTGGTCATCAGGGTCTTCGTGTTGCCCTTGGCAAATGGGCCGAGCACCTTCTCGCCCGTGGAGCTGTCGTAGCGGACCGACCAGGTGTCGGTGCCGATGTCGAAGTACTTGATCGTTATGGTCGCACTGGAAACCTGGGCGCCGTTCATATACTGCCCGTCCACCACGAACCACATGTACAGGTTGCCGGTGGCCTGGTCAGTCCTGCGAACTACCCAGGCTTCCTTGCCGGCGCCGGTCCAGGGATGCGGATCATAGTAGTTTGCGGCGCTCGAGCCGGCGAGGGCCGGCAGATTGGGGTTGTACGGCGTGCTGAAACACGGGTAGTTGGCGGGATACTTGCTGGCGTAGTACAGCCCCGTCGGGCACGCGCCCAGGCCGGCGTTGGGCCATGCGGTCCCGTCCGCTGGGTTCGTAGCATACCGGCTGTCGGCGCCTTTGTCGTTGGTCTCGGCGACCGTGCGCCCGCCCGGGATCGAGTCATCCTGGGTCAGCCAGAAGCTGAAGTTGCCTAATTGCGGCCATGTCCCCGACCCCACCGAGCTGTACGTCGGGGTGGTGCTGGCATGGCAGTAGGGCACCGGGTTGCGCGCCTCCCTCATCACGACCCAAACGCTCGGGGTCGTCTGAACGGTCTTGCCCCAGTAGTCCTTCGCCCACTGGAACGACGGCAGATTGCCGGCTCCCTGCGACCCGGTCAGGAGATCGTCCCCGAAGCGCTGGTAGTCGGTGTGTTTGTCCAGAGAGTTGATCATCGCCCAGTAGGTCAGAAATGGGGTGCAAAGATACATCGTGTAGGTTTCCCAGGCGATCGGAACGGTGCTGTAGTTCGGCGCCGCCGGATTGCCTACCATCGGATCGTAGGAGCCCTGACCATTGTTGGTAAACACGACCGCCCACTCAGCCATCAGGCCGTTGTACGACAGCCCGACCCCCTTGCTGATGGCGTAGTCGGTAACTGCCTTGCGCTCGGAGACGGACTTGTAATACGGCGCGTATTGGAGCAGCAGGCTCTTCTTGAGTCCGGTTCCGTCCGAAAACGCGTCGACATACATGTCGGTCATCTCATTGACCGTTGCGGTCCAGAGGCTCGAGCTCAGGCCGGCGTTTGTGAGCAGAGTGATGAAGTCGCCTCCGGGGACGTTGCCCGCCGGTTGATTTTCGCCATGCTGGCCGGTGCCGATGGCAATGAAATCCACCCGGGGGTCGTCACGCACCTGGTTACCGAGCGCCGTGACGAAGGTGCGGTACGCGCTTTTGTAGGGATCGCCCCAATACTTCGGGATGATCAGGCGCAAGGGCATCGAGATGTTGTCGACGTAGAAGGTGGTCGCGTTGCTGCTGTTCGTCGTGGATCGAAGGCGCAGGACGAGGCTGTGTCCAACGTAGTTGCTGACATCGATCGAGCTCGTATTGACCCAGACCCCGTTCTGCCCGCTGGTGTTTGTGATGTGCGCGACTTGCCCGAGCAGATTCCCCGATTGGTCGAGCATTTCCACATACAGGTGATCTGCGTTGGCCGTGGAATCCGAGGTTTGCACGTAGGTGCTGAAGCTGAGTTGCATCTTCGTGCCACTTGTCAGCTCGGGCGGCATGGCGGGGACACGCATCGGCACGGTGCTGACTTGCCCCGTAGAGCTATTGAGCCCACCCAATTTGGCGCCCCAACTGCTGCCGGGCGTAGAATTGGTGACGCTGCCGTCGCCCGTCCAGGTCCAATTGTTGGTATGAGGAGCCCACTCGAAATTGCCGTTATACTGCTTGCGCATGTAGTCGACGTAGTTGTTGGTGATCACCATGGCGCCCGGCGTGCGGATCACGAAGTCGGGGGTCGAACGAATATCACCGTCATATGGGCCGTCGTAAGTGGTAATCATGATGCCCGTGTTCAGCCCGGCGGCGGTGCGTTCCTGCAGCCAGGACTCGAGTCCCGGCCAGGCGTACGTATTGACATCGGGCTGCAGGGTGCTCCAGCCGTAGAAGCGGATGGCGCCCTCGATGGGATAGACGGTGGGATCCAGGCGCTGGCCGCCGTAGTCGATATAGTATGCGCCGGGGTGCTGGCCGGTCACCAATCGATCGGGTCCAGCCAGGGGCGCGGCTGCGGAGCCGCCTGGAGACTGCGGCGCGGTGGCGAGCGACGGCATATCCGGCAGGGGCGCCGGGATCCTGGCAGCGGTACTCGCGCCAGAGACCATCAGGGGGAGGGCGCCGGAGAGTGCCAGGGCGGCGGCTGCCAGTACCAGCACGCTGCCAAGAACGGTCAAGCGTCGGCCCATGGATCGACTCCTACAAGAGTGGATTCTGTGCCACGGCGCCGGGCGTCACAGCCCGGATGCCAATGGGCCAGGTGGTCCGGTCCTGGCTGCGCTACTGCCAGGGCGCAGGGATGCAAGGACGGCCGGCTATCGAAGGCAGAGCGAGAGCCACCGAAGGGTAACGTAGCTTCGTTAAATTGACATTAACGGCCGCTCTTGTCCGATGATCGTTCTGCAACGATTGGACGCGCCCTCAGCCGCCGGAGGCGACCGGCAACCCCACCACTCGAGCAGTCTAGCACAAACGGGCCGGCCTGATAATAGGTCATGAGTCCTGCACGGGTCTCGCAGCCAGAGGGTACCAGGGCGTGCAGCACCTGTGGGCGGAGGTCTGATCCTCACCCACGAGGAGGCCATGGATCACAGATTGGTGGGTGCAGAACGGGCCGGAGATCAGCCGGGCAGCAATCTGACGAACTTACGGCGCCCAACCTGCAAGACATGCTCGCCATCGGGGTGCACGAACAACCCGAAATCGTCCACCCTCGAGCCGTCGAGCTTGATGCCTCCCTGCTGGACCAGCCGCCTGACCTCGCTCTTGCTCGCAACGAGCCCCGAATTAGTGAGAATCTCGGCGATGCCGGTGGCGACCGCCAGCCGCAGCTCGGCCATTTCGGCAGGCATCTCGTGCTGCTGGAACACGGTGCGGAAATGCGCTCGCGCCGCCTCTACCGCGGCGGCCCCGTGGAAGATCTCGACGATTTCCGCTGCTAGCTCCCTCTTCAGCTCCATGGGATGCAGCTCGCCCGCCTCGAATGCATGAAATCGGGTGTCGATCTCCGCCTGGCTCCAGCGGGTGACCAGCTCGGCGAAATTCCTCACGGCCGAGTCGGGTATGCTCATCACCTTGCCGAACATGACCTCGGCGGGCTCGTTGATCCCGATGTGGTTGCCGGTAGTCTTGCTCATGCGCAGCACGCCGTCGGTGCCGACCAGGATCGGGAAGGTCAGGATGGTTTGCGGGCGCATACCGAACGCCTCCATCAGCTTACGCCCGGCTAGCAGGTTGAAGAGCTGGTCGGTGCCTCCGATCTGGATATCGGTCTTGGTCGCGACGGCATCGTAGCCCTGCATGAGAGCGTAGAAGAACTCGTGGAGCCAGATGGGATCGCCTTTGGCGTAGCGCGCCGCGAAGTTGTCTCGCACCAGGAACTGCTGGGCGGTGAAGTTGGAGGCGAGTCCGATGACGTCCTTGAATGAAAGCTTGGAAAGCCAGTCGCCATTGTACACCACAACCGTGCGCCGCGAATCAAGCAGCTTCCATGCCTGATCCGTGAAGCTGCGGGCATGCTCTCGCACTTCGGCGTCCGTTTGCTGGCGCCGTGCGGCGGTCTTGTCGCTCGGATCGCCGATGAGCGCCGTGAAAGAGCCGATGAGGAACACCACCTCGTGCCCGAGCTCCTGGAACTGTGCCAACTTTCGCATTGGCACAGTATGGCCCAGGTGCAGGTCGCTCGCCGTGGGGTCGAAACCGCAGTACACCCGAAGCGGACGCCCGTCACGCGCCGATTCGGCCAGGCGCGTGCGCAGCTCAACCTCCATGTTCGCCCGGGTGGTCTCGTCGCCGAAATCTACACCGCGCATGAGGATCGACAACTGCTCATTGACCGATTTGAACGAAATCATGGACTTGCTCTCCGCAAAAAATGGGTGTATAATACTTGCGACGAAAACGACGGGTCGGGGAAACGAAAATAGCGTGGCAGCAGCCGCGCTATTCCCCAAGACTAGGCGATGCGGTCTACGCTCTCAACTTGGAGGGCTGTGCTCGCCCCTCGCATACGAGTAGTTAACCGCTCGAGACAGGAGGAACCACATCACATCTTGATGATAGCACACGGTCAGCGTCCTGTCAAAAGGGTGTCAATGCAGAGCAAGTTCGAGTCCTCAAGTCGGCCTTCCCATTCTTCAGAAAGGAGAGTCTGATGGGTAATTCTGTCCGGCGCCGGTTGGGCGCAATCGTGGCAGTCGCCGTCCTTGTGAGTTTGCTGGTGGTGCCCCCAGCCTCAGCGAACAGCCTGGCGGCCCCTAGCGCGGCGCCCTCCGGAGCCGCCGCGTACGTCGGATCGGCAGGCTATGGCTATCCGACCTATATCGTGCGCCGGGGTGACAATCTTACTGTCATTGCCTGGCGGAACGGCACGACGGTGTGGGCCCTTATGCAGTGCAACAACATCCGCAATCCGAACAGGATCTATGCAGGCCAGGTCCTCCGGATCTGCGGAGTGGCTGTCCACCCGCCCCTGCCTCCGTATCACCCGCCCGCGCACTGGCCCCCGCCGCCTCCGCCGCAGCCATGCCCGAATTACGGGACTCAGCCGTACTATGGGTGTCCACCTCCGGCTCCCGAGCCGGCGCTGCCGCCCTTCCCACCGGTACTGTACGGCAACTGGCACGCGCAGTTCTACAACAACACGGACCTGTCGGGTTCTCCCGTGGTCGAGCGAAACGATGGAGCCATCGCGTTCAACTGGAACTGGGGCTCTCCCGCTCCGGGTGTTAATGCCACTCACTTCTCTGCGCGCTGGACCGGTACGTTCTGGCTGGCCGGAGGCCGGTACGCGGCCACCACAAGGTCGGACGACGGGGTGCGCGTCTGGATCGACGGCGTGATCGTGATCGACGGCTGGATGGTGCAGGCCGCGACCGATAACGTGCAGTGGGTACAACTCGGGGGCGGCAATCACGATATCAGGGTCGAATACTTCCAGGCCACAGAGCGGAACTTGGTCTACTTCTCGCTGGTCAATCGCTAGTCCGCCTTCTGACGCCTCACCGCCGCAGCAGCGCTACCACTATGATGTCCCCAGCCCGGAACGGCTGGGGACTCTTCTTGCCGTTTTCTTTGACAAAGGCCGCAGATTACCGTAGAATTGGCGTTGGAACGCGCTGGCCTATCCAGCGCGTCGTGACTTAATCAATACAGGATGTCCAGATGATCCCGAAACCCACAAGCGCCGAGATCCGGCAGCAGTTCCTTGACTTCTTTGCGAGCAAGGAACACGCGATCGTGCCGAGTGCGTCGTTAGTCCCGGCGGACGACCCGACTCTGCTTTTCACCAACGCGGGGATGAACCAGTTCAAGGAGTACTTCCTGAACCTGAGCGAGCCCGCCGCGAGGCGCGTGGCCGACGCGCAAAAGTGCATGCGGGTCAGCGGCAAACAAAACGACCTGGACGACGTGGGACGCTCGCCCTTTCACCACACGTTCTTCGAGATGCTCGGCAACTGGTCGTTCGGCGACTACTATAAACGTGAGGCGATCACCTGGGCGTGGGAGCTGCTGACGAAGGTCTGGGGCCTGCCCAGGGAGCGGCTGTGGGCGACGGTGTTCGAGGATGATAAGGGGGACCTCGGACGGGATGAAGAGGCCGCGGGTTTCTGGCGCGGGGAAACCGATATCAACCCGGGGCAGATCCGCTACTTCGGCCGGAAGGACAACTTCTGGGAGATGGGTGAGACCGGGCCGTGCGGGCCCTGCAGCGAAATCCACCTGGATATGGGGCCCGATGCCTGCAGCAAGCAGGGTGTGCCGGGACACGTGTGCCAGGTCAACGGGGATTGCCGCCGCTTCATCGAGCTGTGGAACCTGGTTTTCATGCAGTACAACCACCTGCGCGACGACACCCTTGAGCCTCTGCCTGCCAAACACATCGATACCGGCATGGGGCTAGAGCGCATTGTGGGCGTGCTGCAGGGCGTCGACTCCAACTACGACACCGACCTGTTCACCCCGATCCTCCGGTGCATCCAAGAGTTGCTCGAGGCGAGTGATGCGGAACGGGAAGCTCACGCGGTGTCGTACCGCGTCATCGCCGACCACGTCCGCGCCATCACGTTCCTTATCGGCGACGGGGTGCAGCCGGCTCCCGACGGGCGCGGCTATGTGTTGCGGCTGATCCTGCGGCGCGCGGCGCGGCACGGCCGGAGGTTGGGCTTCGGCGGTCCGTTCCTGGCCGAGATCGCCAAGACAGTGATTGACAGCATGGGTGCGCAGTACGAGGAGCTCGTGCGGCGGCGTGATCTCATCCTCTCGACGATCGAGCAGGAGGAGACTCGTTTCAGCCAGACTTTGATCAACGGGCTCGCGCTCCTGGACGAGATGATCGCCGGCCTCCAGGCGCGGGGCGAGACGGTTATCCCCGGCCAGGACGTCTTCAGGCTCTCCGACACCTTCGGCTTTCCGCTGGACCTGACGCACGACGTGGCTCGCGATCACAATATGACGATCGATGTGGCCGGATATCAGCACGCGCTTACCGAACAGCAGAAGCGGGCCCGGGCGGCGAAGCATTTCGAGGACGTGGAGGTGAAGGACGCCCAGGTCTACCTGGAGCGGCTTAGTCAGTTGAAGGCGGAGGGAACGCTGCCGCAGTCAGGCACGTCTCAAGCGTGTGACGAGCTGGACGGGCTGAAGACCGAGTTGATCGCCTTGTTCCGGGACGGCAAGGAGGTTCAGTCCGCTGCGTCCGGCGATAAGGTGGAAGTGGTGCTGCCGAGAACTCCGTTCTACATCGAATCGGGCGGCCAGGTCGCCGATACGGGCATCATTGCTCGCATCGAGCCCGGACGCGAAGAGCCGGTGTGGGAGATCGAGGTTGAGAGTGCCCGCAGGCCCGTCCCGGGCTTGATCGTCCATCTCGGCGTAGTCACGCGCGGTGCCCCGTCGGCGGGCGACACCGTGCTGGCCGAAGTGGACTACGAGCGCCGCCTGGACATCATGCGAAACCACACTGCGACCCATTTGCTTCACAGCGAGCTCCGATACCTGCTGGGCGAGCACGTCCATCAGAGGGGGTCGGTGGTGGAACCCGCACGCCTGCGCTTCGACTTCACACATTCGACCATGCTGACGCAGGACGAGCTCGACGCCGTGGAACAGTCGGTCAACGACGCGATCCTGGCCGATTATCCCGTCCGCACTATCCAAACCTCTTACCGCAAAGCCGTGACAGAGGGAGCCATGGCACTCTTCACGGAGAAATACGGCGACGAGGTTCGCGTGGTCAAGATCGGCTGGGATGATGACGAGTTCAGCAAGGAGCTGTGCGGCGGCACCCACGTTGACCACACTGGGCGGATTGCCTTGTTTCATATTGTCTCCGAGGAGAGCGTCGGTGCTGGGGTGCGCCGGATCGAGGCCGTGACCGGAAGGGGGGCCCAGGCGTTCATGCAGGAACGGATGACGCTGATCGATCAGACGGCGGCGTTCCTGCGCGTCCCCCCCGACCAGCTCGGGCGCGCCGTGCGCGATCTCTACGTAGAGTTGCAGTCTGCGCAGAAGGAAAGCGCGCGGCTGCGTGCGGAGCTCGCGCGCCAGCAGACGGACAGGCTGGCGCAGAATGCCGTGCGGGTGAGTGACGTGGCAGTGGTTTCGGCGGAAGTGGCCGGCGCCGACCTGCAGACGCTCCGCGAGATGAGCGATTGGCTGCGCGAGGAATTGGGGCCATCCGTTGTGGTCCTGGCGACGGCGATCGATGGCAAACCGCAAATGATCGCGGCGGTTACTGACGACCTGGTGAGGCGCGGGGCCCATGCAGGCGACCTGGTGAAAGCCGTGGCGAAGATGGTCGGCGGTGGTGGTGGCGGCAAGGCCTCGCTGGCTCAGGCGGGCGGGCGAGACCTGGCGCGGCTCGGCGACGCGTTGGCTCAAGTGCCCGATCTGGTGGCCAGGCAGTTGGCGGCCGGGAAATAGCGCGATGCGGTTCCGCAATCTGACCGTCGTCCTTACGCCCGATGCCACGCCGGCTAGCGTAGCGGCGCTCCTGCGGCGCGCCGTCGCAGAGGCGGCGCCGGACGCCGGGCAAACGGTGCGCGTGCTGGTCGTGGTGCCGCGCAACGTATCCCTCAGCGCGGTCGACCTGCGCATCCTGCGCCGCGAGGCGGTGAGCCTGGGCGTGAACATCGCGTTGATCACGTCGAGCGTCGGGCTCCGGGGGCTGGCCGCCGCTGCCGGCATCAGCACGTTTCGCCGCCGCGGCTGGGCCGAGCGCGTATCCTGGCGGCGATTGGGCGCCGAGCCCAAGAACCGGCTCAAGCCGACCGGCAGCGCCGAGACCGTCGCACCCTACGGCGTCGGGCTCTACAGTCCCCAGTCTCCTTCCGGTTTCCGGCCCGTCCCGTTTCTGCGTTCGGCGGTGCATCGCACGAGCCCGTGGTGGGCGGAACTCGGGTTGGCGCTGGTCTTCCTGGCGCTGTTGGGGATTCTGCTGCTCGCGCTCGCCACGGTAATCCCGGAGGCGACTGTGTCACTCACGCCGGCTGCTGAACCGATCCACATCACCGTGCCTCTGAGGGCCGTCCAGGACGCAGAAGCGGATGCCGAAGCGGGAATCGTGCCGGCGCGGGTGCTCAGCGCACAGGTGTCCGGGGAGGTCAGTACGCCAACCACGGGGCGCCGGCTTGAACCGGCGGCCAAGGCGAGGGGAGAAGTTGTGCTCGTGAACCGGACGAGCCGCCCTGTCGATGTCCTGGCCGGGACCGTGGTGGCAACCGCCACCGGCAACAACTTTAGGTTCGCCACCACGGCCGATGCCCCGATCGTAGCGAATGGCAGGGCAACGGTGCCGGTTGAAGCCTTGCTGCCCGGGCCGAGCGGGAACGTCCGCGCGGGCACCATCACTCAGGTTGAAGGGCCTCTGACCCTGTCGCTCCTGGTGGCCAACGACGGTGCGACGGTGGGCGGCACGCTGGCCGAGGCGGGTGTGGTGACCGAAGAGGACAAGACCCGTCTGGAGGCCTTGCTGTTTGAAGGGTTGAAGAAGACAGCTCTCGAGCGTTTGAACGAACGGACCGGGCTCGGGTCCTTTTTGCCCGCTGAATCGGTGACGTTCATGGAGCTGTCGCCGACTTTCACCCCGTTTGTTGGGGAAGTCTCGCCCGAGCTGAACCTGAGTATGAGCGTGCAGGCAGTCGGCCTGGTCGTCGATTCCCAGGCGGGGAACGAGGTGGCCCTGACCAGGCTCCAGGGTATGATGCCGCCCGGTAGCCGGTTGATATCGGACACTGTGCGCTTCATTCCCGGCTCTGTCGTGGTCGAAGACGCCAGTAATGTGAGCTTCAGCACGACCGCAGAGGGGCAGCTGTTGCAGGGCATCGATGCCTCGGCGGCACGCTCGGCCGTCCTGGGGCTGACGCCTGAGAAGGCCGTCGCCGCCCTCATGAGCAGTCTGCCGCTGGCCGGTCCCCCGAGCGTACACCTCGGTCCGGATTGGCTGCCCTTCGTCGAGCCGGTCAACATGCCGGTCCTCCCGTGGCGCATCCGGGTCAATGTGGACTGGGACGCTGCAGCCAAAATTGCGTCCAGGTAGCCTGATGGCGGTTCTGAGCACTCCATTCGATCTGCCGGCAGGCCGGATCCTGGCGCTCGATCTCGGCCGGGCGCGCATCGGTGTGGCAGTGAGTGACGAATCGGGCGTGCTCGCCACGCCATTGACCGTCGTGTCGCGCCATCCAACCCGCCGGCAGGATTTCGAGGCGCTTGCCCGGCTCACGGCCTCGGAACGCGCTGCCGGCATCCTGGTGGGGCTGCCGCTGGGCGGCCAGGGCGAGCCCGGGGTGCAGGCGCGGTGGGCACAACGCTATGGCGGGCGCCTCGCCGGGGCCGTTCAAGTTCCAGTTGCATTCTGGGACGAGAGCTACTCGACGGTCGACGCAGCCCGCCTCCTCGCCGAGGGCGGAGGTCGGGCGAGCGTCGATGCGGCCGCTGCTGCGGTGTTTCTGGGCGAGTTCCTCGAGGCCAGGCGCGCCCGGGGCACAAGCGGGCAAACGAGATCATCCGTGGAGGTCGAGTGCGAACGCTCCGACGTCTGACGCATGCGTTTTTGCGCTTCTTGCTGTTCCTGGTACCGCTCACGGCGCTGGCGGTCCTTGCATTTGTTGCCATCAGCTTCATGTCGGCCCAGAGCAAGGATATTCCGCAAGATACTCAAGTTGCCCTTTTCAAGCCCACATCCGAGCAGGGGCTAAGCCTCAGCCCGGCCACTCTGGAACTGCGGTTAGTTGGGCTGTACCTTCGGTTGCTGTCCCAGGGTTTGGAGACGCCGGCCGGGCCGGACGCGGACCTGCGTCCCTTCAAGATATCGCCGGGCGAGACCGCCGCCATGGTTAGCGACAGGTTGCAGGAACAGGGGCTGATCCTGGACCCGCAGCTCTTCCGCCTCTACATGCGTTACTACGGCATCGATCAGCGTCTGGCCGCCGGCGACTTTGAGATCGCCCCCAGCATGACCATGCCAGAGATCGCCCAGCGTCTCCAGCGGGCGAACGTCCAGGAGATCGCCGTCACCATTCCGGAGGGCATGCGCGCTGAGGAAGTCGCCGACCTGCTTAACGTCAAAGCGATCATGGACGGCGATGCTTTCCTCGCCCTGGTGCGCGGCGGGAGCGCCTCGGCCAAAGCACTGGGCGACTACCCCTTCCTGCCCAACAGCCTGACCACCCTGGAAGGTTACCTTTTCCCGGACACATATCGCCTCCCCGCGCGCGCGACCCCTGCGGACCTGATCAGGCGCATGTTGGACAACTTCGGGCAGCGGGTCACCCCCGAAGTCCTGGCGACCTCGAACCAGGCGGGCCGAAACGTGCAGCAGGTCGTCACAATGGCCTCCATCGTCGAGCGCGAGGCGATCCGGGCGGACGAGCGGCCTCTGATCGCCAGTGTCTACTGGAATCGTGTCAGCGGGGCGTGTAGCTCGGAGACCGGCGGCGCCTATCTGCAGGCGGACCCGACTGTTCAGTATGCCGCGGGCCGGCCGGGGGAATGGTGGTGGAAACCACCTTCGGTCGAGGCGTACCAGGAGATTGAGTCGCCGTTCAACACATACCTGCGGCCCGGCCTCCCGCCTGCCCCGATCGCCAGTCCGGGGCTATCGGCTATCAAGGCCGCTGTCGCGCCGGCAGATACCCTCTATTGCTTCTTCCTGGGGACCGGCGACGGTTCGCACGTCTTCGCGACGACTCTTGCGGAGCACCAGCAGAACATCGCCCGCTACCAGTAGTAGCGGCACAGCCCGACCTGTCAGATTGCTGGGAGGTGGGTCATTGCGCCGGAGAACCTCCGCATTCCGCCGGTTGACCGGGATCCTCAATATGACCCTGGCGGCAGCGCTGCTGTGCGCCTGCACCCTGCCCGGAAACGCCGCGCCTGTCGTCAAGATCGGTTTGATCGCGCCGTTTGAGGGGTTGGGCAGGCCGCTCGGCTATGGCGTGCTGCCCGCCGTCAAAGCGGCCATCGCCGAGGCGAACGAGAGCCGAGCGCTGGGCCGTTACCGGGTGGCGCTGGTCGCCCTCAACGACGATCTCGATCCCCGCACGGCCGAGGCGCAGGCAAACGCCATCCTGCATGACCCCGATATCCTGGCGGTCCTGGGCCCCTGGTCCGATATCACAGCTGCTTCGGCCGCTGGGCCGCTGGCAAGTGCGGGGGTCCCGCTGCTGCCCGCTACAGTGATCTCTCAGCCCCCCGGCCGGCCGGCAATGTGTCCGCCGCCTGCCGAGATGGCCCGCGAGATGCTCGGTGAGGCGCAGAGGAGGGGTGCACGCCGCGTCGGCCTTGCAGGGCCGCCCAACGACCTGGCGGCGGCTCTTGGTCAGGCCGTGCGGGGCAGTGGACTGGACATGGCCGCAGAGAACCCGGATGCGGTTCTCTTTACCGGAGACGCGGCTGCAGCCGCCGATGAGTTGGCGGCCAGGCGCGCGCAAGGTTGGAGGGGCGCACTGATCGGAGGGCCGGACATGGCCCGCGACTGGTTCATCCAGAGGGCAGCGGCGGTTGCAGACGGCGCCCGGGCACTTGTCTGTGTGCCCCCCGACGCGGCGGACGCCCGCACCGAGGGCGAGGTGCCACAGGCGGCCCTGGCCGGCGCCGGAGCGCGGCTCCTCATGCAGGCACTGGCCGGCGATATCGCGGCCCACGGCCGCCCCAGCAGGGCCGGGGTTGCCGCCATGCTGGCCGGCACGCGTTTCGAGCCATCGATGGCGTGGTATCAGGTATCGAACGGCCGGTGGGTGCGCACGTCGTGACGTATCAATAGGCCTCAGCGGATGATCTGATGGATCAGCCGCGGCCGGGTGACCGGAGTCTCGCTCAGCGCGTACGCGTTGCTCAGACGAGCGCGTGCCGCTTCGAGGGAAGCCGCTGTGCGTGCGTGAATCCACAACAAGGGTTCACCGGCCCGGACCTGCATGCCGACCTTGCCCTGCTCGGCCAGCACGACGCCAACCGCGAGGTCGACCGGATCCCCTTTCTTCGCCCGTCCCCCGCCAAGCTCGACGACGGTGAGCCCGACCTCGCGGGCGTCCATCCGTGCCAGGTACCCGGATGCGGGAGCAATGAGCGGCTCGATGACCGGGGCCCGCGGAAGGCGGCCGGATTCGGACAGCCCGGCCGGGTCGCCTCCCTGGGCGATCACGAACTCGCAGTACTTCGACCAGGCCGTCCCGTCTTGCAGCGCAGCCTCCGCCTGAGAGCGGGCGGCCTCCACTGTGGGCGCCGCTCCGGCGATCAGCAGCATCTCGGCAGCGACTTCGATGCAGTGCCGGCGGAAATCCTCGGCGCCGTGCCCCTGCAGCATTTCGACCGCTTCGACCACCTCCAGGGCGTTGCCGATCGCCATGCCCAGCGGCTGGCTCATGTCTCCTATCAACGCCGACATCTTCTTCCCCAGCCCGGTCCCGATTTGGATCATCAGCCGCGCCAGCTCGAGCCCTTCTGCCTCGCTTTCCATGAACGCGCCGCGGCCCACCTTGACATCCAGGACGATCGCATCGGCGCCGGCAGCAATCTTCTTTGACATGATCGAGCTGGCGATGAGCGGCAAGGAGGGCACCGTCCCAGTGACATCGCGCAGCGCGTAGAGTTTCCCATCTGCCGGCGCCAATTCCGGCGTCTGCCCCGCGACGACGAGGCCTACCCGGCGAAGCTGGTCCTTGAACTGCTGGATCGAGAGGTTAACGTTGAAACCGGGAATCGACTCGAGTTTGTCCAGGGTGCCGCCCGAGTAGGAGAGTCCCCTCCCTGACATCTTGCCAACCGGCACACCCAGGCTGGCGGCGATTGGCCCGACGACCAGCGTGGTCTTGTCGCCGACGCCACCCGAGGAGTGTTTATCGACGATGAAGGGTGCAACGTCGTGCAGGTCCAGCGTTGCTCCCGAGAACGCCATCGCTTCCGTAAGACTGGTGGTCTCCCGGGCCGTCATGCTGCGAAAGTAGGTTGCCATGCACCAGGCCGAAGCCTGGTAGTCGGGCACCTCTCCCGTCACGTAGCCGCGCACGAACGCCCCAATCTCCTCCGGGGTCAGCTCAAAACCTTCGCGCTTCTTGACGATCACATCGACGAATCGCATAAGACCTCGGCCGTAGGGTTGCCTGAGTAGATGACATCTCTCGGCACGCATTGTAGCACATTGGGCTGTATTCGCAGAAGAGTATACGGTAGGCGCGGGTTGACAGCGATGTGCGGATTTCATACAATATCCGTACGAATAGTGAGGACGTCATGACAGCGGACCGGTCAATAGTGCCATACGCCAATACCCCGGGCGGCAGCCGCCCGCCCGCCGCCTTGCAGGTAATCGGAGCCGGCCTGGCAGGCTCGGAAGCGGCCTGGCAGGCGGCCCAACGCGGCGTGCAGGTCACCCTCTGCGAGATGCGCCCACTGCGGATGACGCCCGCCCACCAGACGGGACTCATGGCCGAGCTTGTCTGTTCGAACAGCCTCGGCTCCAGCCAACCTGATCGCGCGATGGGTTTGCTCAAGAACGAGCTTCGCAGGCTCGGCTCGCTGATCATCGCGTGCGCAGACGCCGCAGCACTGCCGGCGGGTGGCGCACTGGCGGTCGACCGTGAAGTCTTCAGCCGCGCTGTGACGGAGGCCGTGGAGGGCCACCCGCGCATCACGGTGCGCCGCGAGGAAGTGCGCGAGGTCCCACAAGGTCTGCCCGTGGTCGTTGCCAGCGGCCCGCTCACCTCCTCTGCGCTGGCCGCTTCGATCCGCGAGCTCGCCGGACGTGAGTACATGCATTTCTTCGACGCGATGGCGCCGATCGTCACGAGCGAGAGCATCGACATGGGGGCCGCATTTCGCGCGGGCCGTTACGAGCGGGAAGGGGCCGGCGGGGACTACATTAACTGCCCCCTGGATCGCGAGCAGTACTACGCGTTCGTCGAGGCGCTGAACGCGGCAGAGAAGATCCGCCTGCGCGAGTTCGAGCAGGATGATCAGGGGCAGCGCTATTTCGAGGCGTGCCTGCCGATCGAGGTGCTTGCCGCACGCGACCCCGACGCGCTGGCATTCGGACCGATGCGGCCCGTCGGGCTGCGCGACCCGCGCACGGGGCAGCGTCCATTCGCCGTCGTGCAGCTGAGACAGGACAATGTAGCGGGTACGCTCTACAATATGGTAGGGTTCCAGACGAGCATCCGGTGGGACGACCAGAGCCGGGTGCTTCGGATGATACCTGGGCTGGAGCACGTCGAGTTCGTGCGCTTCGGGCAGATGCACCGGAACACATTCATCGACAGCCCCGCCCTCTTGCGCCCGACCTTGCAGTGGTTTGAGAGGGACGATCTCTTCTTCGCCGGCCAGCTCACGGGCATGGAGGGTTATGTGGGATCGGCAGCGGGCGGGTTGCTGGCTGGGATCAACGCAGCCAGGCTGGTGCATAGGAGTTCGCCCGTCGTCCTGCCGGCCACCACCATGACGGGGGCCCTCGTCCACTACATTACCCACGCGGAGCGGTCCGGCTTCCAGCCGATGAAGGCCAATTTCGGGCTGCTACCCGACATGGAGCCGGCCGTGCGTGACCGGCGCAAGCGTTGGGCAGCCTATTCGGAGCGGGCGCTCGCCGATCTGGAGAGCATGCTAGAAAGCACAAAGCCTGAAGCGGGATGACTCAGACGTTGAAGCGGATGTTGAGGACATCGCCGTTCTGGACGATATACTCTTTGCCTTCGAGCCTCAGCAGGCCCCGCTGTCGCGAGGCAGCGAGGCTCCCCGCCTCGATCAATGCCTCGTAGCTGATGACCTCCGCGCGGATGAAGCCGCGGGCGAGGTCGGAATGGATGGCGCCGGCGGCGTCGACCGCGTTCGCTCCCACCGGGATAGTCCAGGCCCGCACCTCGTCCTCGCCCACGGTGAAGAAGCTGTGTAGCCCCAGCAGCGTGTAGCTAAGGCGGATTGTCCGGTTGAGCCCCGGCTCCTGGATGCCGTACTCGGCCAGGAACTCGCTGGCCTCCTCTGCGGGCATCTGGGCAAGCTCCATCTCTAGTTTGCCCTGCAAGGTGGCTACTGTGGTGTGACGGTGCCGGTAATCGGCCAGCCGCGCCAACGCAGGCTCTGCCGGGTCATCACCGACGTTCAGCACGATCAACATTGGCTTGAGCGTCAGGAGGCCGTAGTTGCGCAGCATCTTCGTCTCGGCCGCTTCGAGCTCCATGTCGCGCAGCGGCGCTCCGGCGTCCAGGGTCTCTTGCAACCGCAGGAAGAGCGCGAGCTCGACCTCGTTGGCGGCCCGGGCGACCTTGTCGCTGCCCTTTTTGAGCTGGGCTTGTAGGCGCTCAATGCGCCGCTCGACGATGATCAGGTCCGAGAGCAGCAGCTCGCCGTCCAGGGTCTCCACGTCCCGCGCCGCGTTCACGCCCCCTTCGGGGTGTGGCAGATCGGGGTCTTCGAAGGCGCGCACGACGTGCAGCAGCGCATCGCTCTGGCTGATTGTGTTCAGCAGGGGCCCGCTCAGGCCGCCCTCGCTCACGCCCTTAGCAAGCCCCGCAATG
>Ga0315273_10004551_pt1 | contig 16986 bp, 28 predicted proteins | sample YL17G02_0_MG_FD_205753 | JGI IMG/M metagenome (GOLD analysis project Ga0315273, IMG submission 205753) | Sediment microbial communities from Yellowstone Lake, YNP, Wyoming, USA - YL17G02_0 | ecosystem: Environmental > Aquatic > Freshwater > Lake > Sediment | place: USA: Wyoming | collected... | reverse complement strand
TATTCTAAATCCAACAGTGCTTGTATTTACGATTCCAGTAGTATTGGCGGTAGAATACAGATTCAAAGTATAATTTCCTGTCTGATTCAGTGTAATAGAGGTATTCAAGCACGCACCTAAAGATATGTTAGGCATGCCATTCAAACTAAATTTACAACTCGACGCTCCATAAGTACTGGCATTAGTGGAATAGAACGTATAATTCAAAGGATATTCAGTGACATTCGTAATGATATCATAACTTCCATTAACAGGAGTTTGGATATCCAGATTAGATGGATAATCGAAATAATAGAAAGTTGCAATATCCGTATAATTAGAATATGAATCAGTATCGTTGAAATATACGCGCCATGATACATATGTGTAATAAGGAACTGAAGAATTATGCCAGTTATATGACATATTATATGACGATGCGGCGATACTTGGTATCACATTTAATTCGTTCAAATATGTACTAGGAGATACAGTACCTGCAGTATTATAAATCTTCACACCGAATAATGTGTCTGAAACGGCGAAATAATATCTTGTTATATTATTAAGATATGGTACTCCAGTATAAGATGTAGAATAATTAAGAACCCATGTGTCAGTTGTCTGATTAAGTATGTATACAGATATAGTACTAGCAGCTCCTTGGCTTGTAGTAATATTCAAATCCACATATTGAATGCCTGGAGATCTGGTATAATTGGCTATGAAAGTACATGGACCGAATATGTAAGGCCTATCGCATTGACTTCCGGTGACAACATTAGAATCATTCCAATCAGTATATGCACCAGTAGTATAATTACTATATATCGCACTCAAAGGTAAAACAGCATTGACAATACTGACAGTCGAATAATTTTTCCAAGATCCTGATTCATTTGTAGAAATCGTATAAGTACGCAATGTCACATTGCTAGACAATGATGCAAAAAGATTGAACTGCAGATTATTAGTCGTAGTATTAGACAACGCAGACCATGATATATCTGCAAATGCCAAAGAAGTTCCATATACGATTAACAACGACATGAAAATAACTGGAAGTATATATAGTAAAGATTTCTTACCAGTTGTTTTTGAAATAGATTTCATGTTTTAAATCACGCCATTCATTTGAAATAACTTGACATCGCTCCAAACGCAATAGCCATTGCGATCAATATGGCAGCTACTTCTACTACTACGTTTACAAGTACATCACGTTCTGACATTCCTGAAACTATTGCTGTCATACTGATAGTCTGTGAAAGACTTTCCGTAATATTTACAGTAGTAGAATTGGAGCTATATCCGCTAGCACTTACATCTATTGTATAATTAGATAGATAAAAATAACCAGTGCTTCTATCATTTGTTTTATTAGCTATGAATTCTATGAGAATAGCCCGCGTCATATATCCGTTTACATCCGTTTGTAAGACGAGTTCTGTCCCGTTATTAGATGTTATAGTTACATTAGCAAATGGAATCGCATCACCTAAGTTATTCAAAACTCTAAGATCGTAGAAATATTGATTAGCCAACGTAAAATTATAATTCAGATTATTATCTATATCACTCTTATTAAAAGATACATTAGTAAGATATATATTATTCATTATATGTTGTTTGCTTATATTACTCAAATATATATCACTATTGTATTTAGAATCCAGCACGCTATTATTTACAAAAATATCTGTTATATTATCTTGTAACCATAACGCAGGATCTATTGACATTGTTATATTAGAATCTATTATCAAAACATTATATACATACTTTAAACTATTGCTACTGCCACCGATATTTATTCCTGCTTTTGAACCCCTATTTGTTGTTTGCATCGTACCTCCATTCGTTGATATGTTTCTAAAAACGATACTATGTGTAGGAATATATATGGCTGTATTACTTACTATAAAAGATGGCGATTCGATCCTATTTTTCATATTCTGATAAGTAATATTATAACCAGCTAATACTTCAAACGTAACATTGAATGGGGTCAATATATTATCATACATCAAATTATTGTAAGCTTCTGTAGTAAGAAAATCATTCTTAGCGATATACGACTGATTTATATAAGTCGAATTAGACGCTCCTGAATTACCAAATAATCCAAATGGACTATATACGCTTAAATTATAAAGGTTATTAGAACAGAACATTCCAACATTACTATTAGAAAATAATGTTCCAGACATGACATATACGGAATTATTTATGAATACATTTCCACTCTTATCATGACCAGTAAACGCGATCGTATATGGAACTACCCAATCTAAAGCATTTCTTGTATAATTTCTGGTGTTATTAAAATAATTATTGGAAACATTCACATTTAACGAGTCGTATGATACTAATAAAAATGATACGTTTCCAGCAAACGTATTATTCAAAATAGTAATATTACTAGATTGATATATATCCAACTGCATGTTGTTAAAATTGCCGTTTTTAATGGTAATATTATGCAATCTTGGAAATAATAAAGCAGTTAAATTCGAAAGATCATCGGCTCCATAAATCGTATCGTTTTTTCCAATCAATACATTTCCAATTGCACCATTATTTATATATGTCAAATTAGATACGAAAATATCATTAGAAGTATCACCTATAAATAAAGAACCGCCCCATATAGAATAAATACTAGAATTAATTATAGTAATATTACTACTAGACTCCAAATTTATTCCGTTCCCCAAATCTTCAATACTTGGAAGATAATTTTCACCTATTACAGGTGAAGTACCAGTTATATTCACAGTCGCATTATTTATAGTCACATTACCCATCTTAATAATTATACCGGTATTCTCTATACCATCGAGAATTATTTCTATATTCATTATATTTAAAATCGATGAACCTATACTCTTATATGCAAGAGAACCTCCCGCCCATATTCCAATAGTAAAATTCGTATCTGAAAATACAGTCATATTGGATAAAGTGACATTGAATACATTCCTATTAGGAACTATTCCAACTAGATGATCTCTTCTACCAACGCCGATTATAGCAGACGTGTAAGAGGATAAAAGATTATCAACTGCACCTGTTTTATTATAAACAACTCTAATATTGCTTACAAAAGTATTATTACCAGTGATATTGAATAATGCAGGTGAAATTACATTTATAGTAGGATACGGAGTAGAATTAGATGTCAATGTAACATTATTAGTGAATATGTCTATACCTTCAGCATAGACTCCGCTATCTGTAATATTTACAATACCACCTGTGGTATTCAATAAGTTTATACAAGTTTGAACACTAGTGCAATCACATCCAGATGAACAGACTGTCAATGAAGAGTTAGCGGCTTTTACAGAGATTGATAACACTGAAAGAATTGAAATAACAAACAATGAACACAGTAAACTTTTTCTAACGTTTGCTTTAATCATGGCGTTCATATTCCAAATCCTTCTATCAGTTTCACTATTCCGCTTTCATCGGAAGTGATGCGAACACTATAGTCAGCAATATGCTCAACAATATGAAAAACGGCACGAGCTGAAGCATTGTCGCAGAATATACGTCCATCGCAAGCGAAGACGCGTCTATAGCAGACTTCATTATCGGATAGAGAACTATGAAAGCCATTATTGTCATTAACGTAGCCAACAGGCTTACGATAAGATACTGGCCCTTTACATTTACTAACACTCGCATATCATTGTCTCCTATCTACTGAATAATTTCTTTCGTTGAATCATCTGCACTTCTCGTATGTCAACCACGCGTCCAAGGCTCCTTATCTTAGGTACATTGGACAACGCCTGGGAACTGAGCCTCTTCTTGAAAAAAGCATCCTTTGAAAACCTAGGCCCGCTCATCCTAGTAATGTCGCCTTTCTTAGATGTCTTTTCTTTCTTAGCATCACTTCCAGAACTTGTACTGTCTAATCCGCTGATATCCTCGACCATACGCATCATAACCTCTTCTTCATAAGGAAATGCATATGCTTGCGTTCATCCTTCTCAAGATTATGCAGTCCATACTTGTGATATTCCTTCGTGGCTTTCTTCTCATCCTTGATGAAATACTCGATCTTCTTCTTGCTCAATTTAGTCGTCATATTGATCGTTCCTCAAATATCATAAAGTCCTCCTTTGGACTTCCTGCTCTTCATAGGCGAACCCATGTCAAGCATGCCGCTTCCTTTCTTCTTTTTCGAAGTCACATCGTCCGCAATATCCTTCACTACTTTCAATGTTATCAACGTTCCTGCCAATCCGACCAATTCATCAGTACTTGTCATATTCTCGCCTCCTTTTTAAAAATTACCCCAGTCCATTCCATACTTCTGCCGTTTCTTCCTTCTCGCATTCTCGTCATCATCCCATGCCATATGATCACCCTATTATGCTTTTCAACAACTGCCTAGAACTCGGAACTTTCATGAGTTCAGCGCTAGGAACCCTCATATATCCGGAAGACCTGAAAGATTCTACTTCTTTTCCAGTGAATTTAGGCGTAGTGGATCTGCCATAAGCAGCTTGTGAAACCATGGCGCTGAACAGGTCCGGTCTCAGAGTCGGTTTACCAGGCTTTCCACCTGACCTGCGAGTTCCAAACATTTCGAATTCCTTCTTACTAGCAGAAGAACTACCGCTCGGAGATCTTGTAACATTAGGAATTATAGGCGGAGGTACTGGAGTTATATTGACTGTCCTACTCTGCAATCCAGTCACCAATCCCGTTTGTAAATTAAGACCCAATCCTGTTTTCAATCCAATCTGAGTTGCAATATCGGTCTTCAATCCAGATTGCAAACCTACCTGCGTTTCTAACGCAGTTTTACTTCCACTTCCTAAATTCAATCCTGTTTGAGAACCTGTCTTATATTCTGATCCTAATTGAGTAGCACTCTGCGATCCAATCAATGATTGGCCGCTATCTTGTGCAAAAGACCGAGTTCCAGCATATATCGTAACAGGAGTAGAAGATCGTTGTCCAACATTGGAGACAATATCCACAGACTGCCCAGCCCCGAAATCCTGTCCATGCATCACGCTATAATAATCAGAAGAATCTGAACCTATTATGACATTCTGTGATTTAAGAGATGGACCGCTATAATCTTTTGCCCATGGAGCAGATAAAGACTCTCCTTTTATAGAATCAAATCCTTCAAAAGGACTCGCCCCACCAAATTCGAATCCTCCGACATTCGAACCAGAACCCGATCTGATTTTCAATCCCCCGCCTGATACCATAGGAGCGCCTAATGTTTCAGTCTTAACGATGGATAAATCAGTAGGAGTGACTACTGCATAAACACCCTTTGTTTTAATAAGTTCATTAGTACCGAAGAAATCTTTTGTAGTCTTTTCTACAACAGATCCCCTGTTATCTATTAGAAGCTCTATTTTCTCATTACCAAATTTGACATCCATACTAGAATCTGAAGATGCGAATCGCTTTACATTTTCAGTAATTTTAGTATAACTTGAAGAACCAGCTGGTGTTCCTCTCATTATCAATGGTGTCGATATGCTATCAATCAAAGACGCACCAGAATCACCATATCGTATCCCAGTTGTAATATCAAACCCCATACCAAAATCACGCGCATTTGATATGCTAGAATAATCGGTATACGTTCCTCCAGTTTTATCGTTAAACAAAGTAGGAAGCTTATCAGGAACAGATTCTGGCGTCATCGCCTTTCCTGCTTCCAATATCTTACCTTCTGCAAAGTTTACATTTCCAACAGTGATATCACGTTCCCTTCTACCAATGACATCCATTAACTTTTCCTTGATAGTGATAGGCTTTGTAGGGTATTTTATTTCCATTTCAACTGATTTGAAATTACGCACACTACCTATAGCACCGACTTCTGAAGCAGCTGGTGCAATGTCAGTAAGTGTAACTATGTCCTTATTCGGCAACCTGGTTACAGACGTACTCCTACCTTCAGAAGAAATATATTCTTTAGGTGTTTCCACTAACTTCCGTACTATCATATCATTATTGACAATATCAGTCTCCTTATTTTTGATTATATCCCCCTTTGCAGTCGAATATTTTTCGACAGCCGCTACGTTACCAGTAGTCATAGACATAGGAGATTCTACTTCGTTAACACTGCTTACTTCTGGTTTGACAGTGCGTGTAAACTCAGTTTTAAGACCTGATACTCCACTTTTGACTAATACTCCACCGAATACAGCTGGAACAATAAATCCAGGATCATTAGCTTCCAATCTAGATTTGGCTTCAAGAAAATTAGACGCTCCTAATACTATTTCACCGCCCCTGAACAATTTCATACCAACGCCTGTAATCTGGGCAAATCTAGCAGCTCCAACAACATTGGCTCCCATGGCTCCAACTCCAGCAAAAGCAGGCATTGCCAATATTTGAGGCGCCATGAAAACAAGGCCAGTTCCAACATTAGTAGCATGCTTAACCACAGCAGTTTTAATGAATTTATCTGGATCATTTATAGACAATGCCAATTCACTAGCACGCTGTTCTGCATATTGAGTATTGAGCGTTTCAATGTTCTTATTCAAATTCTCTCCTAATGAGCCTCCGCTTGTCAACGTCTGACGAACTGCAACAACAGGCGCTCCTAAATTATATTCCAATATTGGTTTTACGCCGTATATATTATCTGCATTTAAAAAGAAGTTCGATATCTTATTCTGAGGAGTACTGCTTATACTTATAAGATCGTCCTTATTCTGTCTAAGAAAAGTATCGCCAACGGGTTCTATCAAATATTTATTGCCGGTAGTAGTAGTATCCTTGAAAACAGCACCCGCTGCAGAAACAGGCAACCCGTTATCTTTTGCAATATTGACAGCTTTCATCACATCCACTACGTCTTCTGAAGTGGCTGTCTTCATTTCCAAGAATCCAGTACTTTTCCATCCTGTATCCTTGAATGCAGAATCGTTGCTGACTTCGAAACTGTCACGCACGCTCATACCTGTCATCAGATCAGTCGGTTTGAATATGCTAGAATCAGAATTTTTAATTACATTATTTACTATTCCACCAGTGATTACCGGAACGTCCAAATTAGACGGTGTAGGCGTATCGATAGAAGAACTTCCAGCAGGATTTATAGCAGCAAACTGCCCATATGTCATTATAGACGTAGGCGATGTCAAAGGCAGATTTTGACCAGCATTGAATTCTACAGCGTCCAATCTTACATTGCGAACCACTTCAGCTTCTGAAAAGATATCAGGAACTTCCTTAGTATATCCAGCTTCCCTCGCAGGCGCAGTAACTTCAGGCGTTATATAAGTAGTAGAACTAGGAGCTATGGTTCCTACCGAACCTATTCTTGTGACATCAGTCCCCCAAGGTTTAGTAGTTACTTCATATGTGCCTTCGGATGTGACATAAGTTCCAGGAGATGAACCCGAAGAAGGTATTGAAGAAACAGGAGCAGTATATGCAGGAGGAGGATTATATACAGGAGAAGAAGAATTATATGCAGGAGAGGATGATGAAGACCCGCCACCGAATGTCCCCATCACAGTAGCAGGTTTAGTAATAGGAATAGCAGACTGAGGAGAAGGCGGACCTGTCAAAGCTGCTTTCGCCAATGCGCTGGCATCCCTTAATTCCTGAGCAGTACTGAACGCCATTCAATCACTCCTTCCCGAACCTCACTTTGAATTCCTTTCCAACAAGCTTAAGACTCGATGGAAAACTAGGCAGACTAGGTATGTCATCGAAATTATGTATGGTTATATAATCCTTCTCCAGACTGACCTCGAAAGTCTTAAGCTTCAATGCAATCTTCCTTCAGTATATTTTCCTTGTGCATGACCCATTCATTCACAGCTTCCATCACGATATATGTCATGTCCTTCCTATGTTTTTCACTCATCATGTCAAGCATGTTGTAAAATACGGTCGGAAACACGAAAGACATACGTACGTGGCCGTTAGGCTTTTCCATGTATTAATCAGGACGAAGATTGCTTATAAAACTAATCATAGTGTCTAGAATATACTAATCACGGTATATATTTCACTCAACTAGTGATGTTGAAAACGCCCGTGACATTCAAATCAGCATTCCTGATATCATAATCCTTCAAGAAACCAGAAGCCGCACAATTCATGCAAGTAGCATTATTATATGCTATGCAATATTCCTGTATCTGTCCGCTAGTCCAACCAGCACCGTCATATCCTAGAAAGAACGCTACGAGCATCATCATCATAGTCATGACAGCACGAAGTATGTTAGCGATCCTTTCATTGTCCAAATATGCCTTGAAATCAATCATCGATCACGCACCTGTTACATAACGCAAGAGGCCCGTTATCATTTTCGAACCTATTCAATATACGGACCTCCATTTTACATTTCATACACACGCCCAATCAAACCGACCTCGAAATGCATTCTTCACACATCGGAAACCCATCTTCATCTATCAATAGATCGTAAACCATCTGCCCGCATGCAGGACATGTGACTTTCAAAGTGTCTGGCATTACCAATTACCTATCCAATCATATTTGCCATCTTTATCAGACTTCAATATAACCCTCTTACCATCATAAATACTCTCATAACATTCGCCACGAGTATTCACACCGATTTTCCTATACCCCATCTTTTCGATCTCGTCACGCGTATATTTCATACATTCACCTCGATACGTCATTTATCTTGAAATCAGAAGTATAATCCTCTTTAAGGGATTTTTCCACTTTTCCTATGAAAGTTTTCTTTCCGCCAGATATGTAATTTATGAATTTTCCAATCACAGGCATCTGCTTGAATATGTCAAAATATGCATCGCTCACATGAAGTTTTATGAAAGTCGGTTCCGATCTGGAATCTATGGAATATTCGAACAGTTCCATATTAGAATCAGACATCATATCAAGCATCGATGCGAATGAATCTACCGTCAGCCTTGAAAAAGCTGTAATGCCAGAAAGCATCCGTATGATCTTATATTGCATACCTCTATCTCCACGCATCTTTTCCACGGTCTTATGCATCTCATCATAGAGTATCCATTTAGTATGCTCGAAATCCGCTGCAAGCAGGTTCTTCTGCAGCGGACTAAGATTATTGACGATTATTTCCAAATCCACCAGCCTAACCTCCCATCCTGCATACTTTCGTACCGCATTTTGAACACACGCCCATGGTGAACTTCCTTTTGTTCTTCACCATAGCTTTTGCATTCTTCATTTCAACTTTCTTCTTACATTTCATGCAATATCCAGTTTCCATATGTAATCCCTCCGTTCATCTTCTACCAAATAATCCTCTTAACCTATTAATAGTGCCATCTATGGCATCTCCTACCCTCTTAGCAATCGAAGACCCAGTATCAGCGATCCTCGTACCGATAGTCCTAGGACCGCCAGTAGTCTGCTCTACACCGCGTTCTATTCGTTCTATATTCGAACTAACAGCCTGTCCTGGAGTAGGAGCGACAGCTTCTATCCTACGCACATCTTCTGTTTCAACACCAGGAACAGCCGTTCTTTCCCTGGCTTCTTTTGAAACTTCTACGGAAGAGGATACCGATTCAAGAGCTTCTCCAGGCCTGACATTACGTTCCATACGCCTCCTACGGCGTTCAATCTGCTCGTCAGTCATCGACTCTTCAGCAAGCGCTTCAAGTTCCTCGTCTGAAACTTCCTGGGCCGGTTCTATATCCGCATCAGAAGGCGATTCTACAAAACTACCCCTGCCTCCTTCGCGTCTTATAGCCGCTTTCTCAGCATTCTCGTCAGAACCAGGCGCAGCACTCTGCTGCCATTCACTCCTTATGACATCCTTTATCTGTTCCATACCTTCTCCGGTAGGACTAGTGCCATCCGCACGCCTATTCATGTCAGGATTGAAACGGCTGAGCATCGGGTGAGTAGAAAATATTTCATCCATCCACCGTTCCACTTCATCTGAACTCATAGCTGAAAAATCAACATAAATCTCGCTCCTGAAACGTTCCCATACCCTGTCAGGATCATAATTCTGATTAACAGGCTTGTACACCATATTCAAACACCCAAAATCGTACGCAAGAAAGTAATGATTACATTCCACTTAATCAATACATATATGCCGCCTAACACGCAGAATAATCCGAATCCCCCCCATATTATCCATCGTGTCCATTTAAGAGCCTGTCTCAAAATATACATCTCAGATTCCAACATTTTTATAGTTTCCTGCAAAGACTGGCTAGCGACATATGTAGTACCTTCATGAACAGCTATCATCATATCATTATCGTGTTCCTTGACCTGTTCCATTAAAACGTCCCTCCATCTTCCCATACGACTTGAAGATTTTTAGACTTGACAAATTCAACCATGTCCGAAGCAGGCAATATATTCGCATGAGACGTTCCATACTTGACTACATAGACAGTAGTGAAACTATCCAAGAATTCCTCGTCAAACTGCTTGTATTCAGAAAATATGATCTTTATCTCAGGATATAGTTTAGAAAACATTTCAAGATGAGCGCGCGACTGCTTCCTTCCAGGATTGCCATAACTCACGAATTCTACGAATTCAGGCTTCTCGCGCACTACGTTTCCATCCTCATCGATCTTAGGATAAAGCCTCAGTATCCAACCCTTGTCGGATTTGACGGCAGTTATCTTGAACGAGTAATCACATAACGTATTGTTTACGATATCCTGTATCTCAGGCAATCCGAATTTCTCAAAGCATATGAGATGATACCTATGCTCGCCGGTCTTCATTATGAAAAAATTATTTGTACCATATTTGCCGCTGAGAAATTTCATCTGTCCTTCCAATTGCTCCCTGCTCATCTTGTCATAATCGAGGAATAGAACGAAACTTTGATCGACGGTTATATTGCTTACACCGATAGTACTCAACTCCGGAAGCTTTACGAAATCAAACCGTATGTCATATCCTTTCTCTGTCTGCGCCTGAAGATACATCCCAAGTTTTCCTATCTTAACATTTCCTGAAACTATCTTTTCATGTATCAATTATCATAACCCCCATAGCAAAGACTTGGAGAGGCAGGGAGATGAGTCATGCTGCCTCTCCAATTGTGAAGTCAGAAGCTTATGAGCAGAGACTATCCCTCTCAGTGATATACCCTGTCGCAGCCTCATTATAGATTCGGGCATCCCATAAGCACGATCATATCTTACCGCTGAAAGTCTCCTTTATCTTTCTTTTCCATACGCATTTTGGGCACAGCCAGTAGACTTCAGTAGGAGTATTATAATACTTCTGCATGTCGACTATCTGTGATTCCTTTTTGCATACGGAACAGATCGCAACAGGAGCCTTGGGCTTTCCAAAAAACGTAGCCTTAGTGGGACGTTCAACTACAGGCGGTTCGAACCCGAACATCTTTCCTTTTTCATCACTCATTCAAACGAACTCCGCAACCTTGCTTTGCCTGCATTTCTTATTGTTTTTGGATGTTTTATCCTTTTGTATCATGCAATACTCACGTTTCGTAATGCATTTAGTAACCTTCACGCCCTTACCAGCCGCCTTCTTCAGCGCTTTTCTCTTCAATTCATTGTCGATAATACGTTTCTTTATTGTCTTTTCAGAGACATACTTCTTCTTCTTTCCGGATTGCAATATCTTCTTGATCATATTCACATCTTCTCCATCTTGTTTTTGTAATCGATATATTCCATATATGATTTCTTATCTACTGTTATGAAGTCATTGAAGTATAAGAAGCTTGTAAAATCACTCGATCCTACGATAAGCGCCATCATACTGAATAATATGAATGAATTAGACAACGAAAACATATACCCGATCGTGACATGAAACAACGGATATGCCAGATAGCTAGCAACTATGCCGGAAAGATAATCCATCCTATACTTGAATCCTGTCTTCATCGTCACATGTGGTGTCGGAAGAAAATGCAATCCGACAAATATACCCTGTCTCTTAGCGAGCCATACATGGCCTAACTCGTGGGCAAGCACGAAAGGTATTATCCATATTATCGAAAGCAATGTTTCAATTATCATCAGACGCACCACATTCAGCTATATCCAACTTGCCAAAGACAAGCATGCAGAAACTTTTCTTAAGATTGTCAGCATCCATGGAAGCGTTCCAATTATTATTTTTCATGTAAGCTCCGCTATCGAAAAGATACTTCATGCCATGATTCGGATCCACATCCAACGACGCATATTTATTATCAAGACAATTGCGCTTGAATTCCTGGTCTATGCCAGGTTCGAACAGCATCGCCCTATATTTCATCCAACTGAATATCTTGAATGAAACGGACGCTATCTTCCTATCAGGCATCTCCATGAACCACGTGTCTCCCAAACGATGCTTTCCATTCAACTTATTGAAGACATATTTCACCATCGACATGTTAACGTTCAAAGCATCATACACTATGATCACGAAATGCTTGTTATCAAACAGTTTCGACATTATCTTGAAACTCTTGACCGACGATTTATCGATCGTTATCAGACCGCGCAATGGCTTACTTGTCAACTTTCATCCTCCCATTTATCATGAACTTCATACCTAGCAATTTCTTGTAAATAGTTTCCAACTGAACAGTAGTAAGATCTGCACGAGTCAGCATACTATCAAGGATGCTCAATCTATGCATTATAAACCTATACTGTTTTTCATTGTTACTATTCAAGAATTCACCAGTACTCTGGATACGATTAGTATGCAACTGAATAGCGCCATACATCTTCATTTCCTTATTCCTTAATTTAGACTGCATACTCTTTGAAAATGTACGCAATAACATGTGGTCTTCAATATGGCTCTTACTCACGCCTAATTCCCTGGCAGCCTGCCTCATGCTGATGTTACCGCGCGTCTTGATATAGAATGCAATAGCATCGGATTTTTCCATAGGATTCAAATCTTCCCTCTGGAATGCGAGTATCAACGAATGCCAAAGACGAGTGGATGGAGTATCAAAATCCATCACTATGGCCTTGACATTCTTCACTCCTCTCTTAGTAAGTTCTTCCAACCTGCGGCTACCGTCAATAAGGCAGAAATTTTTATCGACTACGACAGGATATATGATATTACCATGGATCCTTCCAAGATTATTATCCTTGCGTACGTAATCAGAAGGTATTACAATTTTCTTGATAGGTATCAGAACCACATCAGGCATGGAATTCCTACTGCCTTTCCTTGATGGAAATACTCCCCAATTGATATCTTTCTTCATTTTAGCTTGTGTTTTATATGACATTTGAATCTACCACCTTATCTTCATAATTCTCATCGTTATCCATCTTAATGAAATCTTCTTCCAGCATCTGCCTATGATAAAAACATAGGAACCAATGCCTATTGACTATCTTACACCCGCATGAATATGTAAACATTATCGTCATTATTCAATCGCCACTTTCAGGAACGAACGGCGCAAACAATGCGCGCAAGAATATCTTGTCATTATCAATGGATAAGATAATCGGCTTGTTAGTCCCTATCATAAACATCCTTACGTCATTCACCCTCATCTGGATAAAATTCTCCAACAACGGTATCTTGAAACTCGTCTGTCCAGAACCGACAAGCTTGTCGAACTTGATATCCTTGAGCTTCATATTGAAAGACGACATCACATCCTTCCTAGCAGTAAGACTGATACCGTTTGCATCCCATATGAAATAAACCTCATCGGAACCGAGATTAGATATCGTTCCGAAAGAATCCTTAAGAATAGCGATGGGAATCTTGCAATCGACTTCATATTCTGACACTAGATGATCCGGATCATAATCGGGTGAATCGATTTTGGATACCTGGTTTACTTCGAACGTCTTGTCTGATTTCTTATCGCTCATGGAAAATCCAAGACTGCCGTCAATCTTCATCCTGACACCGTCAGTATCCAATCCCTTCATGACTCTCATAAGCGCGACAGAATCGAAATAATACGAATCTGGAGAAGAAATTTCAAAATCAGTGAACATCTCCTTTTTGAACTTCATTTCAACAAAAGTGGTCATGGCTCCATCCATGCATACGGATTTGATTCCAGACGCATCGATGTCAAACCTAACCGTACTTGATGTCCTACAAAGAAGCGATATGCCAGATTTGAACAACCCCAAGTCAGCTATTCCAAAAGATATCATTTCTTATCACACTCCTCAAGATGTATCTTAAGCATCATCTCATTCAAGTACATCCCACAATTAGCACATCGCATAAGCAATATCTTCATTTTATAACTTCCTCTTCTTAGATAATTCTTCGATAAGATTCTTATTGTATCTATCTATTGTATCATCTATCCTATCCTGCAGATCGCTATCAACCTCTTCCTTCCAAAGCTTTAGAGCCCATCATAGAATGTAATCCCAAGCAAAGCGCCCATTACCAACCCCCAGATATAGCTCTTAAAAGTTTCTGTCATCTTCATAGTTTAATCAACTCCCATCTCCTGTTCCAATTCCCATATGTCCTCGGCGACTATGACCTTGTTCTTTTCGAGGACTGCATACAGCTTCTTGAAAATCTCAATTGCTGCCAGTCTTCGCACTGCCTCGAAATCCAGTCCTTTTTCATCGACCATCTTTCACTCAACCCCGAACTTCTTTTTCATTTCATTCTTGAATGGAACACACATCGGACATTTTTTATCGCTACAATAAATCAAATTGCATTTCTTTGCAATTTTCAAAATCTCAATTGCTGCGGATTTGCGTATCCTGTTCTCTAACGATTTGCTGATTATTTCATCGCCATAAATAATCATAGTTCCTCTGTCTATCATTTCCTGTTGTTCTGGTGTCATTCCAATCCGACCTCCTTCAATATCGGTTTAGCGCAAAAAGGACACATATTAAACATGACTTCTACAACCTTTGGGAACTTCGATTCACGAACTGCGGTTTTTGTCATCTTGTATGCGACACCCCTATCGTATTCCTTGAAGCCGTCTTTTCCTAGAACTAGAAAAAACTTTCCCTTGTTAAACCGCATAGCTTCGCGCAAATCTTCTAACTGTGCATATATCATTTCAACACCTTTATTTCCCATAAGTCGCCTAGATAAGAACCTATATCCAACATTGCCGCCAACTTGACCATAAGAAGGCTTAGACCTTGCTTATATGAACCGTCCAAGTTATAGAAGGAATCCAAAACGTAACCCATCCTAACGCGCCTTAACTTTAGAATCTCAAAGTGCTTGAACAAATCTTCGATTTCTTGCCGATTATAATATTTGGCTAGCAGACAATTGCCCTTAACTTCGGAATGCAGATTAAGGCTTTCTTGCAATGTCATACGCAAAAATTCCCCATTGAAGACATAATTTTTAAGGACGTTGCGCCAATATTCCAAACCCCGGTTATATAGGAAAATAACCGCCGTCTTGCCGGGTTTCAACACCCTTTTTATTTCATAAACGGCGGCTTTAGTATCCGGCGTATGATGCAAGACACCGAAGGAATAGATAAAATCGAAAGTGTCCTTTTCAAATGGCAATTTCTCCGCGTCCGCTATCCTAACGTCCGTTCTAGTGCAAGGAATTTTATAAAGGTTAAGCATCTTAAGGGTATTCAAAACGGCTTCTTTGGTCAAATCAACGGCGGTAATGTCCGCGCCGTATTTGCCGAATTCCGCTATATCCGTTCCGATTCCGCAACCGACTTCTAAAACCTTTTCATCGTAATGGTTTCTGAATTCCCCTTCTTTTTCCAAGAACGGATAAAAGACAACGTATCGCTTGAAACGAAGCTCGTCAAGCCAAGCGCGGGTAAACGGGGTTTTAGCGGAATACCAAGTTTGGGGTAACCGAGTTTCCCAATAGTCTTTAATTTTTTTCTTCAATCACTCAACCCCGTTTCAATCGCACTCGCAAACCCAATTCCTCGTAGGTTCCTTGCCTACAAGCTTCATTTCCTTACAACATTTTTCGCATATCATTCCATCCCGACCTCCTTGAAGATTTCCTTGCGCTTTAGGCAGTTGTCGCTATTTCTAAAACCAACCTTCCGATTATGGACTTTGGGTTGAATATTCCTATGTACGAATCATCATCGTGCCTGATTGTTTTTTTTCTTGTCATTCAAACCGCCTTTTTACAGACTATCAACATATCTTCCCTTAATGATTCTGGTAGCATCTTGCAGATTATAGCTCGTATTTTGAACAATGTTTTATTGCGTATATAAGTCTGCATCTCATCGAATTCTGCTATTTTCATAAACGTGATTCTAAACCCTTCCTCTTTTAACATTATGGTGATGCTGTTCATATCGAACAGGTGCTTATGCCATTCATGGTGATATTTTCCTGTGATTGTGTTGTAAAACGAATCGACGTTTGGAGTGGCAATCAACAATATACCATCCGATTTCAGTATTCTTTTACATTCTTTGATAAACTTTCTAGGACTTTCCAAATGTTCTATGAGTTCACTTGCTATTACCGTATCGAAGAAACTGTCTTCAAACGGCATGTTCTGAGCATTTCCAATATGGAAGTTCTTCTTTATCTTAGATGGATTCAAATCTAACCCGTACATGCCATCTACATACAAAGCTTCGTGTAATTTTCCAGATGAGCAACCGACATCCAATATCCGGCCTTTCATGTGTTCCTTGAAAAATTCTAGTTTAGTCATATTATTACCTGCCCCATTTCTTTCCATACGCATAGTTAAACCCTATGAACAATACTATTGCTACAAAAACTATCTGAATCGACAGCATCCATACATTAATGTTCATTTTAGTCAATCTCCTCGGCTACGGACTTCCTTACTACCCTCGCAACTTCCGATAATTCGACATCGGCTTCAATCATCATTCACTCAACTCCGAACTTTCGTTTCTTCTCTTCGACCAACGCCCGTATCTCGCACCATGTGTTTATCGAGAACTTGCTTGGATTGAAATCCTTCAAAATCTCCTCGGCTGCGGCTTTGCGAATTTCAATATATGTATGTACACCAGCCCTGATTATCTCCTTTTTTGTCTTGTCAAAATTCATTCTAAGC
>Ga0315273_10004550_pt1 | contig 16989 bp, 29 predicted proteins | sample YL17G02_0_MG_FD_205753 | JGI IMG/M metagenome (GOLD analysis project Ga0315273, IMG submission 205753) | Sediment microbial communities from Yellowstone Lake, YNP, Wyoming, USA - YL17G02_0 | ecosystem: Environmental > Aquatic > Freshwater > Lake > Sediment | place: USA: Wyoming | collected... | reverse complement strand
GACGTACTGGGCGACGTTGATGGCGATGGACTACTTGACGGTGATGATGATGGAGACGTTGACGCAGACGTCGAGGGGCTACTTGACGCTGATGTACTTGGCGATGTAGAGACTGACGTAGATGGACTCGTCGATGCACTTGTAGATGGAGACGTTGATGGTGATGGAGATGATGATGGAGAAGTACTTGCCGAAGTAGACGGCGACGTAGATGGGGATGTACTTGGCGATTTTGATGCCGAAGTTGATGGTGATGTAGAAACACTTGTCGAGGGACTGGTGCTTGGAGAAGTACTTACCGACGTACTGGGTGATGTCGATGACGTATGGGATGGTGATGTCGATGGTGATGTAGATGGAGATGGAGATGTCGATGGCGACGTAGAGGGTGAAGTACTTGCTGACGTACTGGGACTCGTCGAGGGTGATGTCGAAGCCGATGTTGATGGACTTGTCGATGCTGACGATCCCGGTGGTTTAAAGGCCGCAACGATCATTACGGAATTTGACGTAGTCTCTGCATCGGCAGAAAAAGCACCCGTCGCCCCTGCCGTGGTCATAATAGCATCGGCTATGAACAGACCAGTATCCGCACCTGTGTTTGTGCCTGTGTCAGATCGCTCATACCAAGTATTTGACGCGGGTTCCGTGGTAACTGCTACTGTGGTAGTGGATGCCGTGCCGGGATTAGTAGCAGCATCCATCGTGACGGTCAGGGAGTTATCACCATGAGCAATCATGGCGACAAGAAGTTCCCCATTAACGGCAGTTGTCATCGTCGTGCCGATGGGTTCTCTATCTGATCCTGCCTGTGTTACGGATGCCGTATCATAAGGTGAACTCTGGGAAACGCCACGATAGGTAACGCATTGCCCCATCGCAACGTCACCCAAGGTTCTTGTAAAGACATAACCGGGAGATGAAGCGCCACGAATGGCGTACCACATACCACCAGAGGCAACACCGGACGTAGCGTCAGTATCACCAATGGATAACTGCCCGATTTGGGTCCAAGCAGCGCCGGGTTTTGTAAAGGCGTTTGTAGAACGATAGGCAATACAGGCGACGACAAGATCGCCAGCAGTAGTCCCGGCGGGTTCGACGAGGGTAATGTCCCCGCCGTTTTGGACTACGTTTGTACCTAATGCTATGATTTCCCAAGCCATTTAGTTTCTCCTTGGGAACATCATTATCAAGGCCATCATTTAGGTCTCCTTGGTCAAAGACCTAATATAATATGCCAAATAGATATAATGTGTTTGTGGCACCTCCGGCTTGGTTCGCAACGGTAAATTTAATCAAAGTCCCCGCCGCATAAGATTTTCCTAAAACGGCAATCGCATTAGGGACGGGTTGGAAGATCCCGACGTCATTTGCGGCATCAAGGTTGTCGCATTGCTGTGTTCCCAGAAAATCAGTTTCCGCACCATCCTGTCCTATGGTAAAGTCCGTTGAGTTTGCATTAGCGCCGACGACGAGAATGGCTTTTGTCAATACGCAACTCCTTCCATTCGGAACCGTATAAATAGTCTGTTCACCATTTGAGGCCAAAGTTACCGTCGTTATGGAAAGAAGGCTTTCACCGCTTACGATGGTCGATCTTTTGATGTTCATGGCGGCCTCCTTAAAAAGAGTAAGAGACCTTAAGAACGGCCCCATTACTCGCAACGGCGTTTATGCATCTAAACTGTTGGATTTCAACGATGTCATTCAGAGTCAAGACATCCCCGACATTCAATATATGCCCCTGATACGTTCCTGATGTAACCGTAGGTGTCGTGCCGTCGAAGGTAAAGTTAATGGCTCCGACTTCACAGGTCAATACGGCTCTCTTGGCTTGCATCTGGTCCCTACCGGAAACGATCTCTTTCAGGGAAAGGTCGTCAAGTGTAATCGCACCCGCCGCCCCCGAGACACCACCAATGACGAAGTTACCCGGCGTCGTTGCCGCCTCAAAACGGACAGAATAAGTCCCCGCCACGCCACTACCAACCAAGGGAGTCGCTGTTTTCGCAAAAGTCGTCGTAATGGACAAAGTAGGGTAGGTATTCGCAAGACCGGAAAATGTGTAGGTAAATTCATATATGGCCCCGGATCGGCCCGTTCTCGTCATGTCCGTCGTAGCCTGTACGAGTGTCCCTACGTTGGTCGCATGGGTATAGGTCGCCGCATTTGCCGCAATGGCGAAGTCACCCGTCACCGACCATGACCCCCCGGCACCTATGGCACCATTCGTTAGGCTCTCCGGATAGGTGTTCATGGGGTTGTAGACTTCTTTACTCAATAATGTCGCCGATGTCAATGTCGTCAGTTTCTCATAACTCTTTGGTCCGCTCATAACGTCCTCCTTTGGGGTGTATGGCCCCGCTTGCGTTTCTTTTTAGTCCCGGCCAACTTTAATGCGATGGCTACGGACTGCTTCTGGCTCCTGCCCGTCGACATCAATTCCCTTATGTTCGCCCCTACCGCTTTCTTCTTTTTCGATAATAGCATCTTCCATTTCCCATATGGGTTTAGGTAACGCATAACCTTCCAAATGCTTGGAGATCAATTCGTTTATGACGGGATTCATGACGTTTGTTTGTTGATTAATATAGGTCTGATGGACTATTGATTGAGCATGGGAACTTAAAAGACCCGCAGCCTCTAAGACTTTTTCCGAAGCCTTATAACCATGTTCTTTTAATTGGGAATCTTTGGTCTTCTGGTAGGAATTTACTGCAAAATCTATATTTGAAACCGCCGTAGATAAAGTAGAATTGATTAACTTCGAGTGCGCCCTTTCAACTATCTCTCTTACACTATCCTTATTCGCTATATAAGACACCGCCTGCTGTGTCAAGCAAACCTCCTTCGCTATCTTCCGCTGTGCCACCCCCTCTATCAACCTCCCGGCTACAAAAGCGTCTCGCTTGGACAACCTTGGCATCTATTCTACCCCTATTGCCGTATATTTGCCGATTCTTTTTGTCTCAGGCCGGTATATTTTGCCATTTATCTCTATTTCCATCGGCAAACTCTCTAAATGTTGCCGTATTGTCCTACTCTTTTTCTATATTTTCCACTTAAAATGGAAAAAAGCCACCTAAATCCATTCACCCATCTCCTACACTATTATATATAAGATGTCAAGCGCTTTTAAAGAAACAGTTAAACAGTCCCGTGTGTTCCGGGAGACTCCCCGCCCCCCCATCAGGGGACCCCCGCCGTCCGCTCCTACCCCCCCCCTTCCAGCGGCCCACACAGACACACACAGAACAAGACAAGCAGACCCAAGACATAAGCAGAACAAGCACACCAACCACAAGGGGGCAGCATGGGGACAGCCAAGAACAAGAAGCCGATGAAGACAGGCAGCGTGCGCATGAAGAAGGCAACCAGACCAAAAGCGCGACCGGAGGGAGACTAATCCTGCCCGAACAGAATGGACAGACCGAAGCACACCCACTGATTAGAAGCACCCCATAGAAGATATAGACAATGGCCGACAAAAGATTTAGGCGGCATCTTGTAAAATATTACTTGACAAGGATAATGATATATGCCATTGACAATTTACGGCCAAGACCGAAAACAAAAGAGAGGAGATGAGATGAAAGAAAGAACCAGAGTATATTTAAGCACAGCGGTTTTTTACTTAGTAATCTTGCCATTATGGGCAATATTGCTATTTATTATTCTGGACGCAATAAACAACTGAAAGGGAATGGAAATGCAGACAACGACAGAGATCGACATTGACAGCGCCGCCGCATTGATAGGACTGGACTATAAAGACCCGTCCAAAGTAATTAAACTATTGAAACAAGGCCGCATTATACCCCTGATCAGTATCACGGCGCATGAATTGCGGATCGTAAATGGAAACATTATACTTTATAGCCACTCATGAGAGGAGATGAACCAATGAACTATGAACAGGAATTGAAAGAAGCGGAAAAGATATTGAAAGAAAACAGCATCCCCACGGACTATTTAAAAGAAACCTTTGCAGACCACTATGAACAGAAAGCCAAGATACACGCCGCCGCAGGATTAACACCGGAAAACGATTATAAAATAATTCTACCCCTAACAAAGACCCTCGAATCATGTATTGACCTTAAAAGATTGATACGATCAGCAATAGACAACGATCCGGATTATGCTTTGCTTGACTTGACCTTTTTGAAGCACTTGAAGCAAACCGTCAAAATCACGAAGTATCTTAATAAAAACTACGAAAGATTGATTCAATCCGACAGCTTCATTTATCACGCATCATGCGCCGGATTCACTCCGGAACTTTCAGAGAATACCCGTCGGGCCTTCCTGATATGGTACGGGGAGCAGAGCATTAACGGGCGGCTGGGAATCATATCAGGAACGGCCCTTGACCTTATCACAGCCAGCCACAACGCTTCATATTGCAGTTGCATACGACCAGACGGAGAATATTTTAATACTGTTTTGTCTTACCTTGCAAGCGACAATGTTTTGATTAGTTATATCACAGACCAGACCCGCAAAGACTACAAAATTGGCAGACAACTAATTTTTATAACAGCCCACAGGATCGCACAGTTAAGACAATACGGAACCTTTCCGGATGAAGACTCACGCCTGATTAGACTTAAAATCCAAGAGAACTTGACCGGCGACTGGATCAAAAGAAAAGAACCCTTAAAAACGGAAGACGTAATTTATTACGGCCACGGCTATATTGATTACGGCTACGGCACATATTCATTTATTAAAAACACAGACCATGAGAAATTCACAATCGAAAAAGGGAAATGTTTATCCTGTAATTATAACCTTGACCGACCAGACCAGGGAGCCTGCTCAAATTGCACCGACGACCGTTTCACTTGTATATCTTGCGAGAACCAATTTAATCTTGACGACAGACACACCAACCAAGACGGCGATGAATATTGTGACGAATGTTATCATGCGGCATATTGGAGATGTGATAGGTGTGAATGTGAAACATCAAACGACAATGGGTTCTGCATAAGAACCGGAACCAGACGAAACGAAGAATATATCTGCGAATCATGTTTTGAAGACCACGGCGCAACTTGCGAATCATGCGGGAATAATTTTTACTCCGACAACATGATTGAATCAGACGGCGAATGGTACTGCCAAGATTGCGCCGCCGATGAGTTAAGCCAATGCGAAGAATGCGGCGACACCGTAAAAAACGATGAAATCGAAGAAATAAACGGATCGTACTACTGTACGGAATGCGCCATGAACTTTATCGAATGCGCAGAATGCGAAAACATGGTTTTAAAAGAAGACACGAAAGAAATCGACTCAAAAATATATTGCGATGAATGCGCCAACGAAACCGCACCCCTTCAATTTGAAGAAAGGCAAACAGTATGAAAACACTTAAAGAAATAATCTTGACACCAACGGAGCAAATGTTTTCAGAGATCCAAAAAGAAATCGGCAACGGGAACACAGATGGAACCAATTTTTTATATTTCCCGTCGAAATCCCCGTTGATCCTACAGGCCCACATTGACACCGTGAGAAGAATCATCCCGCAACTATCCATCGAAAACAAGATTATCAAATCGAATGGAATTATGGGAGCCGACGACCGAGCGGGAGTATATGCTTTACTCCAGACCTACCACAGAACCCCAAAAGCAAAACGCCCCTCTTTATTGTTTACCAACCATGAAGAAATTGGCGGCCACGGAATGAAGAAATTTTTAAAGAAGAACCCCAAAAGAACCTTGACCCATGTTAATCTTTTGATTGCCGTCGATCGACAAGGCGCAAACGAGTATGTTTATTACAATGCCATCCACTCAAAAGTTAAAGACTTTATAAAATCATTTGGATACATTGAAGAAAACGGAACTTACTCCGACTGCCAAAATTTCACATCCAAGTCCCGCATCCCATCCGTAAACGTATCTTGCGGCTATTACAACCAACACGCTGCCGCCGAGGAATTACACATTGATGAACTTGACTTGACCATAAGCCGCTTAATTGATATTTGCCAGAACCCCTTGAAAACCCTGTACCCTGTAGACAAACAGGAAAACTACCGCTTGCGCGACTACTATTATGGATCCGATTACGCATATACCGCAACGGAACGCCTCGACAAATGCGCCGTATGCGACAGCGCCGCAACGCTCCGTAGAGTATTAGACGACGGATTCCAGATCGACGTCTGTTATAATTGTTTTCAGACCTATTACGGAGACAATGAACATAGTTTTTACGACGACCGGAGATATTAAAAACCCCAAACAAGCGGCCCTAAAAAAGCCGCTTTTTTTATTGCCTAAAAAACGACCCACCAACCACCACGACCCCAAACACCACCACCAACCAAACGCCCCACCTTGACCCCGCAGAACACGCCACGACCAGACCCGGAACGACCAGCCGGACACCCCGCAACACGGCCCGACAAATCACGCCGAGACCGGAACCGGAAAACGCATTGACAAAACGCCCCGAAAAATGCTATAAGAAAAGAACGGACCGGACAGACAAGGGAAAACGCCGGAAGAGCCTGATCTGGACCGCTCCAAATTATGGAGATCGAAAACATTTTTTGGAGATCGGGAAAAATTAAACAACCCTTTGCGCTTTCAAGTCATCTAAAATCTGCACTTTTAGTGACAAGATCGGGCAAATTTCCCGAATCGGAACCATTTCACGGCCCTTTTTCCACTTCAAGTGGAAAATCGACTGACTCTACCCCTACCCTGTCTTCCCATAATTTAGCACACTTGGGGCATACATATGTAACCCACGATTTATGGTTCTTGGAAACGAAAATCCGGGCATCATCATAGCCGCATTTGGGACACAATGGTTTCATGGTCATCTCCTTACATAAGTTGTGCGAGTTCTCGATTAAGGTCATCTTTCATTCCTTCATACCACTTTCTGTCTAATTTAACGACTGAATGGCTCTTTTTCTCTAACCTCTCATACTCATTGCCGATTTCCTTTATTAACTTCGGGATAAATACCTGATAATTGCCGTGTTTATAAATGTTGCAGGGCATACATTGAACCCGCAGGATTTGAAGCTCAAAGAGAATGGCGTTCCCTCTTCCGGAAATGCCATGCCCCGCCTGCATTTCTTTCCAATGCCTACGAACCCCACAAGTATAACAAACACACATCCCAAACCTATCTGCATAAGATAACCGAACATACTTGGACATTAAATCCCATGTATCCTTTTTTAGCTTCTTCATGCTGACCAATTTAAGCGTCTTTTTCTTCTTGGGCTTACTGGGTATTGTCTTTTTCATTTTAATCGCTCCTTGCCCCCGTAGCTATCGTTTGCGGGGCATACTTGGGGGTATTCTTGGCTATCTCAAACAACCAAGGGCAGATATCCTTCCCATAGTCCGTATACGATCTGCACTTCTCTTCTCCTTTTTTACCTCGATAGGCGGCGCAGATTTTACACTTGCCCCTCTTTTCGGCCCCCTCTTTAGTCATTTTTAACCTTTAGACCACAGACCTTACAGCGCTTGATCTCAACCCACTCATGGTTGACGCACTCATCCGGGGCTACTTTTCCTCCTAAATTCCTTAAGTTAGCCTCAAAATCCACCGCCCTTGTATTACTGGCCATCTGTAAAAGCTCTTCTTTGTTCGTCTCTGTAATGTGAGGCAGGAGCCTTACGCACCTCGTTACATCGACATTATATCTGATTAACAATTCCCCAAATTCCTTATGAACATCAACTAATCCATAAGCCCATGACTTCTTCATGCCTCTGTTATTACACACATAATCATCAAAGCTCTGAGAATCTGCGAATCTCCATAGGTCGTTATCCAAGATTTCAGCCAACGCCTCACCCATCACAAGGAAACCTTTCTTAAAGTCCTTGGCCCCCTCATCCAACCTCTCTTCACAGTCAGTCAATCTTCTTTTAGTTACAACCAGCTTGTTCATTTTTCCTCCTCTATTGAATAATTGTCCTTTGATCCGTCAAAGTAACTACGCACCGTCTGAATTGAAACATCGTGCTTTTCAGCCAGCACTCTGCACATAATCTCTTTAACTTGAGCCTTTGAATAGGCCGCACGATAAAGGATCGCCATCTGGTATTGATAGTTAAAAATACCTTTATACTTAATTTTGTTTTTCGCCATAAGGGAACACCCAATCACTTACCGGGCTGAACCTCGCTCCATTGATGATTTTAACATCTCTAAACGCACCCTTAACGCCGCCCTGTCTCTTTGGCATCTTCGCATCTGCTATCGTAATCCGTGAGCATTTCTTTTCTGGAAGATAATCCATGTTAAGATAAAGCCTTGATTTTTCCATTGAAAACTCAGCGCCACGACCAAGGACCGCCTTTTCCGCTTTTTGGATTGCTATAATGCAAATCCCATCCTTTAACTTCTCGTGTATGAGCCTGATAGCCCCAGCAACTTCATAAAACTTATCGTGGACTTCCATGAAATCAACAATATACAGCTTCTTTTCGCCACTTATATGATCGTGGAAGTTTGCATGACATTCAATCGTTTCATACTGGATCTCTTCTGCACTTGACACCCCAAAGCACTTCATCCTTGAGGTATACTCCTCATCGCCCATCTCGGAATTAAGATAAACAACGGGAATACGGGCTTGGTTCTCGAGAGCAATCTTCATCAAAAATGCAGTCTTGCCGCTTGATTTCGTCCCAGCGACAATAATGATATTTTTACCGTGGACCTTGCACAATACATTTAAATCAATAGGCAGAATAATGGGAAACTCCGGCACTACCCCACTTATAAACTTCGTTTTCGTAATGACTTCCGTGGCATACTTGCGATAAACCCCGTCCTTTGTTCCTACCCTCTCAAGGACACCCGCTTGGCATAAACGAGAAAGAGACCGCCTTATTGCGGCCCTCTCTTCTTTCGTCTTTGCCATCAAATCATTGTAGCAATCGACAATCCCAAAAGACCCGTTGGATATCTTTATATATTCATTTACTTCTGTCGTTATGGGGCGGGTCTTCTTAATCCCCATTTGAAGCATAGCTTCCCAATCACCATACACCCAATCATGTAACTGATCCTCGGTGTAATCCTCATGGGCGCTATCGTGCATTTTGCGGATTACTTCAATGATGGTCTCTGGGTGCTGACCACCCTTAATCATGCTCTCGATTACTGTGTTGTAAAGCTCAAAGTTTGATCCTTTCATTTCATCCCCCTGTCCCTTTCGTCACACTCGTCTCTTTCGTCACACTCGTCTTCGATGGTGCTACCGTCCCCTCTTGTCACAACCTTGTCACAACCTTGTCACACTCGTCACTACCGTCACAACTATGATATTATTAGCAAATAAACCCGATTTCGTCATTTTGCGTCTTTTTTCCAATCTTTCATTTTTCCCCCCTCTATATACACCCCTTTATTTAGTACTTTATATCTATTCTTTATGCGCTCTGGAGAGCGCAAGGTCAACCCCGTTTCGCAAATTACACAAAACAGTTTCGGGCAGACAGAAAACCCCTCTGGAGGCGTAGTCCAAAACAGGGGAGGTTCTGGCAACCAGAGGGGCTTCTGTCTTTAAGTTTTAATTGATTGTTCATTCGGCTACGCTCCGATAATAGAAAACATCATGCTCTCATTTTAAAATAAGTCAAGTCTTTTCCACTTAAATGGAATCTATAAAAGGATCTTCGGGTCCACACTCAAAATGTCGGCAATTTGCTTAAGGGTATCCACCTTCATCTTAATGTGACCATTTATCAAAAGAGAAAAACCTTGACGGCTCATATCCATCTTTTCAGCCATAACCTTTGTGTCATAGCCCTTGATCGCCATCAGGGTCTTTATCTTTGTAATCAGGTCTCCGCTGTTAAATTCTTCCAGTACAGTCATATGGCCTCCTTTTGACCCGCTTATAACATAGCGATATTTGGCTTGTCAAGATAATTTATTAAAAGTGTATTATTTTACTTGACAAGGGCTTGTTTGGGGTGTATAAAGAAATTAAAAATGAAAGGAGATGGAAATGGAACAGAGAATACCCACCGATGACATCTACATGGCGGCCTATCTTAATTACCGTGGGCACCAACCAGAGCTTGAGTTGAATAGAAGTGGGAAGAATGTAACCTTTATCTTCCCGGCTTCTATGAATATTCTCAATGCTATGGGAGACTACGGAGCAAACCCTGACGTTCCCTTGCATGAGTTTGTCAATTCCCTCAAGACCGTAAGGGCCAAGATGCTTTCTAAAAGAAACGAATACAGCGGGGGTGATTATGGGCAGCGTTAAGATGCACATAGGGATGGACGGGGCTTCTTTTATCGCAAGTGTTTATGATGGAGAGAAGTTAATGGATACTTGGGAGTGCCATGAGTTAATCGTGGACGAGAAGACTTTCGACTATCTGATCGAGAAACCATCGGAAGAAACAAAAGATAAAATGTCTGAGTGCGGCAAGTTGGTATTTGATATGATAAATTCTATTAACCTTGCTTACAAGAAAGGAGTTTAACATGGGATTAACAGTAAAAGAAGGCGGCTCGAACCTGCCCCCTATTCCAGAGGATGTCTATCAGGGGATTTGTTATTCAATCTATGACCTTGGGACGCAGTTCTCCGAGAAGTTTGGGAAGTCGGCCCACCAATGCGTAATCATTTGGGAGATTCCCGATCAGCGGATCACTATCGAGAAGGACGGGAAGAAGGTTGACCTTCCGAGGGTTGTGTCAAAGAAATACACCATGTCCTTGAACGAGAAGGCCAATCTGCGGAGAGACTTGCAGTCGTGGAGAGGCAGGGCGTTCACAGAGAATGAGTTAGAGGGGTTTGATATTACGAAACTTCTGGGGGCCAACTGCATGATCCAGATCGTCCACACGAAAAAGGGCGAGAAGACCTATGCGAACATTTCCTCGATCCTTCCTCTTTATAAGGGGATGCAGAAGAAGGGCCCCGAGAACCCGACTGTTGTATATGAAATTACCGATGGTCCCATTCCAGAGGGAACCCCTAAATGGATTGCGGATCTCATTGGGCAGAGTGCGGAATTGCAGGGTGTTGTGGCAGAGAGTAACCAAACATATGACGATGTTCCATTTTAATGAAAGGAAGATGACATGAATAAAGGAATGAATGTTGCGGATTTCGTAGAAGAAGTCAAACGGCGTGAGTTAAGTAAGGTTGACTATCTTGTCTCGTCCAATGCTATGTATATGGATAGCGAGGGCAAGAACCTTATTTTTAGGAACCGTGGGCAGGAGAGATTCGGCGTAAACGATTTGGCCCATCAGCAGATTGCGTCTCATTATGGTATCCCGATGAATTACTATCGGAAAATGCAGAACGATAAGCCGGAGTTACTTTCCCTTAATGTAAACAGATGGGCCGAGAAGAAAGACGAGAAGCGGTTCATCAGAACCCTCGATGGAAGGATCAGGGCGTTTCTGTCTGACAGATTCAAGCCCTATGACAATATGTCCGTTATGACAGCGCTTGAGTCCATTCTGCCGTCCATTGGGAACTCTCTGGCGGTAAAGTCCTCTAACCTTTCAGACAATAGGCTCTATATCCAGATTGTGAACCAGAGGCTTGAGGCCGAGGTCGCAAAGGGCGATGTCGTCCAAGCTGGAATAGTCATCTCCAATTCAGAGGTTGGGCTGGGGAGATTTATTATTGAGAAGATGATCTACCGTCTCGTTTGCCTAAACGGAGCCATTTCTGGTCAGTTAATCGGCAAGACCCATTTGGGCAAGCGGATTACGGGCGAGGATGGAATTGCGTGGAAGTCTGACACTATCGAGATGGATATGAAATCTTTCAATCTCCAGATCCGTGATGTCATCCATGATGTTCTTAGTCAGGAGACCTTCAATAAACTTTTATTGACCGCAAAGACGGCGAAAGACGCTGCTATCCCAGCAACCTCCATTGAGCCATTGATAGAGGAAGTCACCAAGCGGTATCAGTTTGGGGACGATTCAAAGGGCAGCATTCTTGCGTCTATGATTGATGGTGGCGATCTTTCAAGGTGGGGCTTGGTTAATGCTGTTACGGCGCAAGCCCACAATATCGAGGACTATGATCGCTCCGTTGACTATCAGAGGGCTGGGGGCGAGTTGCTGGAAATGCCCAATAATAAATGGGAGTTGCTTATGAAAGGGGAGAAGTAATGGCAGACTATTCGAGTGAAGCCGGGCATTGGTATGACCCAAGGACGGGCGAACCAAGATACACCTATAAGAACGCCAAGGGTGAGGAGAAGAATACCACTTTAAGGGAAGCCCGTAAATACGGCTGGGTGCCCAGCGTTACGGGTATCATGGATGGGGCTATGCGGTGGAATCTCGTGAATTGGATGGTCGATCAAGGGATTCTCGCCGCCCTGACCATGCCCCGGAATGAGAACGAACCGGAAGAAGAGTATATTAAAAGGATTAAAACCGACTCCAAGGAACAGGCAAAGAAGGCCGCAGAAAGGGGTAAAATCATACATGGATATGTCGAAAGGGGGTTCCTTGGGCTTGAAATTGAACCAGAGGGGAAGCCGTTTTTTGAGTCGGCCCGTAAAGCTCTTTATGAGGCTTGCGGAGATGTTGAGTGGAAAGCAGAAAAGTCATTCGCCACGAGTCGGTTTGGGGGTAAGGTTGATCTCCATTCCGACCGTCATGTGATTGACGCAAAGTCGACCGATAAAGACCTTTCAAAGATTCAGATATGGGATGACCACGCAATGCAAGTGGGGACATACCGGGAAGGCTTGAAGATTGGTCATGCACAAGGGGGGATTCTTTATATCCACACGAAAACCGCCGAGTCAAAACTGATTTGGATTTCAGAATCTGACTTGGTAAAAGGATGGAAGTGCTTTAGTGCGCTTTTGGATTATTGGTACGCCAAGAGTGGTCTGGAGGTCTTATGAAAATACCTTTAGCAAGATGCGGCGAATGTGATCGTATGGTTTATGAGGACGAAGGATCTATATCTGAGTATTATCTGGGTAAGTTTGGTCTTTGTAGAGAATGTATGGAAGAACTCATGGAAGAGGATTATAGAGAAATGGATAAAGCCGATTATCAAATGGCAGATAGGTAAAGCGGGTGTGGCGAAGTATAGAGGATAACGCCGGAAACGTAATCCGAGAGGGAGGTTCGATTCCTCCCCACCCGCCCCAATAAAGGAGGCTCAAGATGAGTGACATCAACCGTGAACTGGCTGAACTGCTTGGCTTGTGCTGGCATGAACCCATCCCGGATATATGCTGTAAGTGTGGGTCAAGAGAACCCTTCAACCCCGACTTCACCACCGACCCCGGCAAGATAGAACTGCTGAGGTTGATGATGAAGCGGGATGATTGGCCAAAGTTTGCTCACTATGTAGGGACACATAATGGTGCTTTTCCACTTGACCTCATCACCGACACCACCGGACGCTTGGCACAGGCAGCGGTGGAGTGGCTGAGGAAGGAGAGGTAATTGACCTACAAACTTCGCATACTGTCTTTAGGGGCAGGCGTTCAATCCTCTACCCTGCTTTTAATGGCAGAGAAGAGGCAGATTGAGCCGTTCCATTGCGCAATTTTTGCCGATACGGGGTGGGAATCACAGGCGACTTATGAATGGTTGGGGTGGTTGAAAACGGTATGCAGGACGCCGATTATCACGGCCATGAATGGCAATATCTTCAATCACAGCATGGAGGCAAATTTTCGCAGAACACACAAAGACGGAGCATCGAATTGCGGCCTGTCTTTGCCAGCTTATATTGCAACGGACGGATTAAGGGAGGGGCTTAGTAAGAGGCAATGCACACAAAACTTCAAGTTGGACCCGATCCGCAGAGAAACCCGCCGACTGTTGGGCCTCGTTCCAAGACAACGTGCGCCGAAGGGAGCCGTTGAGCAAGTCGTGGGCATATCTTTAGACGAAGCCCGAAGGATGAAACTGTCCAACGAACACATGACCTTTCTATCTTATCCTTTGGTTCACATGGGCATGACAAGGCTCGACTGCATGAACTGGCTTACAAGGAACGGCTATCCCATCCCGCCGAAATCATCATGCGTCGGGTGTCCGTTTCACTCAAACAACGAATGGCGGGAAGTGATGAAAAGCCCCGTCGAGTGGAAACAGGCCGTAGAGTTGGACAACCGAATCAGGGTCATTGAGGGATTCAGGGGCAATCTCTTTTTACACCGTTCCTGCAAGCCCCTTGATGAAGTGGACTTCTCTACACCAGAGGAAAGAGGGCAGGAAGTATTTGATTTTGTGAAGGATGAAAAGCTGAATCTGTTTGTGAATAATTTGTCAATTTAACCGCACAGAAGGAGTGGGTATGAACGAACTTAGGCGCATAGAAGTAAGGATAGAGCCTGCATATTTAGTAAATTATGCCAAGCAGGATGAGAGCCAGCTTCACATAACAGTAGTATATGGGGGCAGGGAATATAACCACATTGAACTTTTATGGAACTCTGATGCTATTTCCGTGTTGGATTACTGCTTTGATAAAGCAATCCGATACATTAAGGAAGCAATCAAGGAAACCGCACAGAAGGAGGGGGTATGACAAAACCACAATGTCCAAGGTGCGGAACTACGGACATAACCAAGTATAAAGGAATAAGCAAAAACAGTCATCCAACACTACCTCATCTCAAAGACCAATGGTGGTACGATGAGAAATGTCTTGATTGTAAGGCCCACGAAAAACTGCCAGCAAGAAGAGTACAGCATGGACACAAAACAATAATAGTTCATGGCTAACCGCACAGAAGGAGGGGCTGAAATGAAGGATAATAATTGCATACTTATAAACTTGATGGGGATATGCTCCGGCGACCCCACAACCTGCCTGCATTACAGTCCTTGCACCGACAACGGGTGCTTCTACTTCTGCAATAGTAGGTGCTGCCATGCGGTGGCAATAGTAACGGCGACCCGTAAAGATAGACGCAGCAGGGATGAGTTGAAGCATTTACTCAATGGAGTTTGAAAGCGAGGGTGCATTGAGGGCAATCGTCACTAAGACGTATCGTGGGGCGGCATGGCTAACTACTATGTCTATAAATCGGGGCTTTCGAGCCGCTGACTGGTTGAAATCCATCACGAAATTGAGCGACCTGAACACCCTCGCTTCTTTTAGGAGAATAGCATGACCATCATAATCTACATACTACTGGCCGGAGTGATTGTCTGGCTGGTTATGAAGGGAAGGTAAGGAGGCAACATGAGATTTAATAAAGAGGAAAAATCATGGCTTGCCAAATTTGAAGCCAGATTAGTTGAGAAGGGCATGTCAAGAGCATGGGCTGTTATTGTTAGAAACAGTGTTGTAGATATTGACCTAAAATCAAGTCCCGAAGAGTGTGCATACCATGAGGTGTCATGTTGTTACATCTGCCCTATTCATGGGCCGCAGGATTCAGATGATTGTGCGAGATGCTAACCGCACAGAAGGAGGGGGTAAAATAATGGATACAACCACTTGGCTATGTGGGCCACCGCCATCGAAAGGGCAGTTTCAACAATATCCGTCTCGGTTTGAATATAATCTAAAAAGATTCTATCCACAAGTATTTTCAGACAATACTCTCCATATGTTTAGTGGTGCAAGAACATGGGGGGTAACGACAGATTTTAGGGAGGAAACGGGCTGTGATTATGTTTGCCCATTCGATGTAATGCCGTTTGAAAATGAGCAATTTGATAATGTTATTGCAGACCCACCATACGCAGACCATTGGCAGGGGCAATGGCATGGAGATTTACCAAAACCCAAACACATATTAAGAGAAGCGAAGAAAGTTTGCAAGAAGGAGGGGTTAATTTTAATCCTTCATATTATAATTATCCCCGCTTACAAGGAATTTGGTGTCAAAAGGATTGCGTTACATCCAATACTGACAGGGACGAACAATGCAATAAGGGTGCTAAATGTATTTAAGTCTTAACCGCACAGAAGGAGGGGGTATGACAAAACAGAGATATGATTGCATGATGGTAGGAATGGCGGAAGGATATGGCAGGATGGCGCAAGTTGATAGCGGCGGTTATGTCCTCTACACCGACCACCTTGCCGTGGTTGCGGAGAAGGACAAACGAGCAGATGAAATAGCAGAGAAAACAATTAAGGCATTTGAACGATACGAGGAGCAGATCGCCGCCCTGACCGCCGAATTCGACAGGATGCGGAAGAATAGGGATGGACTGGAACAGGATTGGTATGCCCTCGAATCGGGAGCACACAAAGCGGCAGAGCATATCGCCGCCCTGCAAGCCGAAGTTGCGGAGCGTGTAGAACACGCCCTGAAATGGGCAAGGATAGCAGGGAGCAACCAGAAGCAGATTAACAAGCTGGCAGGGGAGGTAGAAGCCCTGACCGCCCGTTAAGGAGCTGGAGGAAGAACGAAATAGCCATTGGGGAACATTAGAAGGAATAATTGACATAGCCAAAGCAGCATTAGGAGGGAAGCAATGGATGTAATGACAACACTTTTGGCTGCTCCGATAGAATTGTTCTATAAATATGTGAAGAATAGGGTATTGCGATTCGTCCTGTTCTTCCCATTCACGGTGGTTGCTTTAGTGTATTGGCTCCCCATATCAATCGTAACACTATTTGTCCTACTATGGGAAGTAATGGGAGAAGAATTATGAAAGCATTCTTTGACTATATAGATGAACTTCTTATTTTGGAGTATATGGAGTGGGGGATATTTATTTCCCTACTAATGACCTTAATTTTAATGTATTTTATTGATAGGAGGAAAACATGACCATCGAACTGTTCTTACAGACCGTGTTCCAGATAGGCGTAGCCATAGCATTTACGGCATTGATTTCAGCCGGGGTCGCTGTTTCTATTTATTATTCATGGAAGTCGGCAGAAGGTCTTATTAAGAAAAGAGAGAAGATCCTTGGTAAAGTTAAAAGTTCAAGATGGCTCAAGAAAGAATCCCCGGCCTTAAGAATGGTCAAGGCAGAAAGAAAGGCCAAGGGATG